>Ga0315915_1001120_pt1 | contig 31449 bp, 18 predicted proteins | sample MpolbnodulesMG_FD_207738 | JGI IMG/M metagenome (GOLD analysis project Ga0315915, IMG submission 207738) | Medicago polymorpha root nodule microbial communities from Los Angeles, California, United States - branched nodules | ecosystem: Host-associated > Plants > Roots > Nodule | place: USA... | reverse complement strand
TGATTTTTAAAAAGGTCCCTGCAAAATATTTTACTTTTGAAAATAGTCCTTGGAAGGACTATTTTCAAAAACAAAATATTTTGCAGGGACCAAAAACAACAATTTTTTTTTACAGGGACTAAAACCAAAACGAGACATATTTGCAGGGACTATAACCATATTTTAGCCTTGTATAATCTGAAATATTTTTGCACTGTTTTAGATTATATAATATGAATCCTGTAAAAAGTTAGAAATCATCCACTATGTGATGTGATACAAAGGTATATGTTGATCATCGTAATATCCCCACAAAATCACACAACAGTTTTAAGCATAGTATGAATGGTCAACAATGAAATCATGACATCATACATGTTAAGCAAATGAAAATAAGACAGGAAAGTGTCTATTATAAGGACAAACAATGTAAAATTGAATACGTGGTCAAACCTGGTAAAAAAATGCATGAAACATTTATGAAACGGATCAACTTTGTTGAGCAAGTCATCGTCCACAATCTGGAAGTTTTTGGATTTTATAATCTAAAAATCATGCTTAGAATTTATTCATGTTATATAATCTGAAATGTGTTCACAACAAAGAAAACACAAAATTTTTGTGTATTTCTTAATTTTATGGGTTTCTTGAGTTTTTTATGAAATTCTTTTTAAAAGTGTAGACAATATGAAATTGTGGATGAAGAAAATGAAAGTTGATTAGTGAACCAATCCAAAAAATTTATATTAATTTAAGGAAAAATGATAAAGACTGTTCCTGTATTTTAATCTGGGATTACTTATTTTTAATCGTTAAAAATTAACTAAAATGTAATTTATTGATTTGGACTTGACATCTCCAAATTTAACAATCATGTTGGTGATTTTCAAACAAAGTTAAACAGAATATATAAGGAAAAAAAACAGACTATGATGTGCAAGTTTAGAGAATTAAAAGACCAAGACAAGGACATTGAAAAACCGATCCAAATAAAATATCAAACTTAAAGATATCATTTGTAATTTTATCAAATAAGACTGTGCATTAATATATGCAAGGTCCGGGATTCAAACCTCGACCATCACAAAAAAAAAATATATATGACGTGCAAGTTTAAAAACTTTGTGTTGGATTTCAAGAATGTTGTTGATTACTTTAGAACAAGTAGCGGTGATATAATTGAGTCATGTAATGAAAGACGGTGTATATTTTTGTAATATTTTAAACAAGTTTGTAAAAAATCATTCAAAAATTTAAAAGTTTAAGTATAATTAAACAAAAAAAATTATTCAAAAAATAATTAAACAAATTTTAATTTAACAAATACTAAAACTACGTGCTGAAACCTTTTGTAGGGACTAAAACATGTCACTTTTTTTTACGAGGATTAAAAATAAAATTGACTATATTTATAGAAATCAAAAACTAATTTAACCCTAAAAAATATGAAGATTAGATATGAGTTAACTAAGATGAAAAATTTGTATATTTATAAGGACCAAAACATATTCAACCTTTTATTTAAATACAAAGTCAATTTTAAAATTTCCTATTAATTAAAATATTACTATCTCATTTAAAAGTCATTTTAGTTATAAAAAAAACAAACACTAATCTTTTTTATGGTCTCCTACAGATAAAAGACTATTAAGGTCATGCATCCTAGACGGCACCTTTGTCATCAAATAGACACCTTTGTCATCAAATAGACAAACATCGCTTTTACCATTGTTAATTTTCAATTATCTTTCATTTCTAGAGTTCTCCGTTATGTAAGAGGGGTTCTTGAATTACCGGTAAGATTGATAAAAAGAAATGGCAAATCACATGCCACAATTATTGAATTTATAATTGATAGTCAATTTACTAATATCATCAACCAAATATAAATATTAGTTCTGAGGAATATCAAGAGAGCAAAAAGTAATATAAAGGATGAAAGTTTGTAAAGTTACGGAATTTTTTTGGCATTAAAGCAAAGTCGAATTCAAACAAAAATTATCAACGAAGCAATTATTATTTTCTCCATAGATTTTTGAATCATAATAGGTCAAATCTGATTATTATATTGACAAAACAAGACTCAATACAGTGGTTGATACTCTTGATTTGTCATATTCTAAATGATTATTAAACAAATAACATGGTGACCAGAGAAAAGGGTTGTGCTGTTGTGCATATCTCTGAAACTAACTTAAATTTTCTAAAGAAGGGAACAACACGAAATAAATAGAAATCCATTCATATCAAAACAAACATAAATCACAATAAAATTTTTTTTGGAAAATTCTATGGTGAAGTCATGAAAATGACTTTTTTAGTAAAGTTAACACTAAAACATAAAAAATGTAATGAGTAACACCCCACTGTTTGTACAATGACATCAAAAGTTCAGTTTTCATAGTATCATCAATTCATCAGATATATAAAACTACACTTAATCTAATTTTATCTTACCTTGTTATAAGCGTAACACCCCACAAAGTGTAACACTTAAGACTATCACATAATATCATCAACTATGTTTGCATGTTAAAGATTCCAACGATAAAATAGTACATGTAAGTACAAGATGTTGAAAGCATTACTAGATGAATTACTATTGATCATTAATCAGTAATCAACAATTTAAAAATGAATCAAACATAACCCACTTAAAAATGAATCAAAATTAACTTTTTTAAAAATGTCAGTTTCCTAACTGCACCGTAGAAGCTTCCTTATTTTTTTTGTTGACATAACCCAAGTATAACCCACTTGGGTTGGCCTGGTGATATTGACTTGGGATCTGGGAGTGTGTTCTTCCTCAAAGTCTCAGGTTTGATTCTTCTCCAATGTCAATTTGGATGGGTTAATTTAGCCTCTTCAAAAAAAAATTATGTTGACAAATCATCATTTGGCACTACTATTTTGTCTCTACAACATAAATCCATTCATATTAAATAAAGGGTCCGGGCATTAGTTAAAAAATCGAAAAAAAAGTAAATTTTATATTGAAGACAATATTTTCTATACTTTTTAATACTTGATTACGCAAGTATTAAAAAATTCTTATTATATCTAATTTTTAAACCAGTGTTTCAGACACATGTTAACATTTTCTATACGATTTATTTTATCCATTATTAGGTTTACCAATGTGTATGGGTGGCAGCAATGAGTTATACTTATAGTGGTTTGGTCTGTACTTAAAATGAAAAATGATTACAGGCTAGACGCCAGAAGAGGAAATAAAAACACATTTATACACTGAGAGGAGAGCCACATAAAGAATAAATTTGCAGAGTGGTCAGTGATGGAGCAAGAGTTTGAAATAGACAAGTCATTGAGAGTCTAGGTGAATTATTCAGGCGCGTTTGGGCTGTGTCTAAAAAACTAAAGTTGCTGCGGTTTATTATTTTATTTATGATTATGATAGTGATATCTGCAACGAACTGACACTAAAAAGGACACAGTAATCATAAGTTCAATGACTAAAACAGGATCGACCATTGTGATTTAACTATATTCTTTACTTCTTCATTGCCAATTTCATAGTGACAGTGGCAGCTTCTTCATGTCACGTGGTTGGTTTCTTCAACTTCAACAATGGTTAGGTTACGACTTTGCCTCCTCATCAAACTGAATCAATCAAAGTAAACTGATCATACCATCACTCAGCCACATAAACATAACTAGCCTACTAGCTATAGGCTCTAGCTCAATCACTTTATGGAATGCAAAACAAAACACACGTGTCAAATATTTGATTCTCTCCTAATAAAAATTAATTTTTCTCAAGTTTTTTTTGTAAATATATAAAAGAGGGTCAAAATTTCAAATGGAAAATTAATGAATCAACCGAATATTCATAGAGGTATAGATTCTATAAATATCAACAAAAAATAATTGCTGGAGTTCATGGCGGAGCCTTACAATATGGTACAATTAATCAGCACAACGATTGTCCATTAATTGAGTATGATGAAATTGAACACACGAATCCAAAACTAAAATATTGTGAATACGTCGCGCTAATGTGGAAATCGTACCACTAAACCCCTTTGCAAGCACCGCCACTCCAAGGTTATTGTTAATTTAAAAGTCAAAGTCAAAGTCAAGATTTTTTTGAAATTTTGTTTTGAAGATACAAGTCAAAGTGATAATTACATTATTTATCTCTGCAAAAATTACATCTTTTGATTCTTTAAACAATGTCATTAAGACACTTATTAGTATTTTCCTTAATTTTAAATGAGTTGATTATACAAAAATGTTCAATACCGCGATGGAATATATCTCGAACATACCCCGATTGTTTTTCACTGGCTAGTCAAGCTTTGACCTACCCCATATTTTCCTTCAATTCCTAAAATTTCACGAAGGAAATCTTAGGAATGTATATCAACACTCTTGATTATATCTAAAAGTAAGTTGAAGAAAAAAATATTTATATTTAGATATATTCATTCATGTAAAAATGAGTTAAAAAATAAATTCAAATATTCTTTAAAAAAAAAAAATCAAATACCAAAATAAAGTTTAGAATAAAAAACTACAAATTTTGGCTTCGAGTAGAGTGAATTCTAAAGACAAAATTAATATGACTGGAATAACTAAACATGTCAAAATATTATATACCTCTAAAATCAATTTTGACTCATCCAAAAGAACCAAAACATATACTTTTTTTTAATGACTAATCGATATATTATAATAGGGTTCTTGTTATCCCGGCTCCTACAGATGAGGATGGTCCAAATATTGTTGGGTGGAGTGGAACCAATACCAATCAGTTCACAGTTCAAAGTGCTTATTCTCTACAACATCAGAATTATCCAAAGTTGGAGGTTGACTGAAAGATTCTTTGGAAATGGCACGACCCACATCGCGTTCAAACTTTTATTTGGTTGGCTATTCATGGGCGAATCCTTGCTAATTTGCGAAGAAGTAGATGGGGTGTTGGGATTTCTCCTACTTGCCCGTGTTGTGGGAATGATGATGAAACTGTCCTTCATGTGCTTCGTGACTGCATTCATGCAACTCAGGTATGACTTCATATTGTTCCCTCTGATTTTATAACTAACTTCTTTTTCTTTGACTACAGGGATTGGTTTTTCAATAACCTTAAGAAGAAAATGGTTGGGACGAGCACATCTAGATGGAAAACCACCTTCATGACTATGTGCTGGTATTTGTGGAAATGGAGGAACAAAACTATCTTTGAAGCTGATTTCCAAAGGCCGAATAATCCAAATATTTTAATCCAGAGATTCGTTAGAGATGTTGAAGACTACAACTTGGAGCACCTTCATAGAGGGCCTAAGGTGAAGGACACTATCTACATAGGATGAAAACGACCTCAGGAAGGTTGGATCAAGCTCAACAGTGATGGTGCCTGCAAGGATCCGGGTCATATCTTCGGTTGTGGTGGTATTTTTCGTGATGCAGATGGTCAATGGATTAAAGGCTACACTAAGAAGATTGGAGCTTGTGATGCGTTACATGCTGAGATGTGGGGGTTGTATTTGGGTATATAGATGGCTTGGAGGGAACATTTTGATCATCTTATAGTGGAAAGTGACTCGAAGATATTGATCGACATGATTTCTGACAAGTTCAAGTTTAATGGGAATATCCCTATTTTAGTTCATCGTATCAGGAAGCTGCTGAGAATGGATTGGCATGTGCAAATCAACCATATTTGGCGCAAAGGAAATAAAAGTGCCGATTGGCTTGCTAGTTTTAGCATTTATGTGAATCATTTGAATTTGATCATTCTGGAGACTCCTCCTACTGAGTTTCAGAAGCTCATGTTTGATGATATTTCCGGGGCTTGCATACGTAGGAATGTCCGGTTAATTTCGTAGTTTCTTTTCTCTTAGGCTTTGCCCTCTTTTTGTACCAAAAAAAAGGATATATTATAACAGAAAGAGAGCACAAATATACAAAAGTTTAAGGATTATCAACATCGACCTAAAACAAAAACCCAAAAAAAGAAAAACCACCAAAAACAACTCGAGAAAACAAAAACAATGACTACATATACATAAAACAAAACGGAAAACCTCCCTTTCTCCTAGAGTCATAAAACAAAGGAGGAAGAAACACACAACTGTCTAGCAAATAATAAAATTAAAACCACCCGTGAAATACTAATTTGTGTCTTTATGACACATATTGAGAAACAAATCATAATTTTTTTTTTAACAAATTTGTGTCTAGGAAATAATAAAATTAAATCCACCCCTGAAATACTAATTTGTTTATCTTTTCAATAAAAAATTGTTTTTATTTTATTTTTAACTTTTTAAATTATATTAAAGGATACATAAAACCAATATAATAAATATAAAGAACAACTAGTGTAACTAATCAATATAACTAACATTTATATCTACAAGTTTTGCTAGAAGACACATTTTATGAAGGTGTTTTTTAGCAAGTTATCCTATTGACATTTGCTAAAAGACACCAACTATTTCTATGAATGTGTCATTTAGTAAATTATAACTAAAAAATAGATAATTACATCTTGAGATGTGACTTGCTAAAAGACACTTCTATAAGATGTCTTCTAGAAAAACCATATATCTAATATACCTCACAGCTTTGAGATGTGTTTGGCAGACTTATAGTTTGCGGGATGCGAAAAAGAAATGTTGGAAATATATCGACAAAAAATAATATAAAATGGCGGAAATGCATCAACTAAAAATGCTTAACCATTCATTATCTTTATGCACATAATCAACTAAAATGTTGAATAGGCTGGAAAAACAAATAAAAAACATTAATCATCTTTATCTTTATGAAATTCTTTACGAAATAGAAGCTTATTAAAATGCAAATGAGGTTACCATCAACTAAAACCCTATCTAGTTTTTCCCATCTGCCCACTTTATATTTTTTTGGGTCAACTAGTTTAATGAGTATTCATCTTTAAAATGAATTTAAGATGAATAAGTGAGATGTTTATAATTTAAACCACGACTCCAACGTATATTATATAATGTCTATATCAACTGAGTTAAACTCACAAAAATGTTATCCGTCTATTTTATATAATTGATTAATTTTAAAAATTCAGAAGGTATATCAACTATTTTGACAAGGTGAAAATCATAATGTATGGGGTGCATTAATTATGTACCTTTAACAAGGCTAAGTGTCCTTATCAAATTTAGTAAATTTTAACAAAATATTACATGTTATTTTTATTATTACAAAGTTCATTTCTTAATAAAATGCTAATGGTCCACCTTTCTCCATTTTTGGAAAGTTCATACTTCATACTGGATTAAAAAAGATCCAGCTTTAATCTCTTACCATTTTTAATATATAAAAAAAAATAAGTTTACAACGATAAAATAGGAAAAACAATAATGCAATATCTTAGTAAAATTTATTGAAAATAGCAAGGGTTAAGATTTGAACTTATCTATAAAACTTATACAAGACCCACCTAATTATTGTTATTATTATTATTATTTATTATTTGTTATAATCTATACTATATATCTTTTTTTGTCAAGTAGTAGCCTAGTGGAGTGTCACACATTTTAAATGTGGAAAAGTTGAGTATTTTGGGTTCAAACTCCATCCTCCAATTATATATTATGCAATGTCTCTATCAAATTAGTTAAGCTCATGCAGACATCTATATTATATATTTATACTATATTTTAAGAAAATACACGACTTTTTCTTTCCAATTTTACCCCTCATTTAAAGTGTAATATTTACTATTTTATCTTTTTTATAATATTATTTAAATTATTAATTAAAAAATATTTAAATTTTATTAAAATAGGTACTGTCCCACTATAATAGGAACAATATTGTCTTAAAAATATATCAAGGGAATATGGCATTTTAGGTTGGATTTTTTTTATTATTCTAGTTATACCCCTAAACAAATTTTGCTAAAATTATGTTATATTGTTGGTGTCATTGAAAATGATAAGAGTTTATATTATATTACTCCTCAAAAAAAGAGTTTATATTTTGTTTCTTATATTGTTGTGTAATTGAAAAAGATGAGCATGATTTGTTACATGATAAGTCGCAGATATCTATTCTATACATCCCAAGAAAAATCCATTATATACATATAATTTCAATCAAAATCTAAATTTTATAAAAAATGTTATTTATAATTTCCACGCGTTAACGCAATAAAAAGAGTCAACAAACAGACACGGAGTACCGTCTTAACGTTAGTAATATTATTATTATTATTATTATTATTATTATTATTAATTATTTCTTCTACTTTCTGAAGACTGCCGACAGAATGTCCATCATGAGATCTACATCTTTAACTCAATTGTGAATTTTGGATTCATTCGTTTGTACTCCATAAATATAAATAATAATGTACATATTTGCATCAAAAAAAAAAAAAAAACATATGGATTATAATTGGAAAAGATGTGTATATATAATCGTGCAATTCCTCAAAACCTATCTTCTGTAAACTTCGAACTGAACTAATTGTTTTGGATACTACTTTACATGGCTGTGTATACAAATGTGTATTCTGCTATATAAGCAGCAGCTCTGTAATCTTCCAAAGATAATATACACAATTTAACTTTGGAAAGTATAGAAAAACATGTTGGATAGCAAGTAAAATTGTTTCTTTGGAAAGACTTGAATGTGTATAGCTAGCTAGCTACATCAAATTGTGTAAGCCTTGAAATTTTAGTGTTAACAACATTAGTGGAGTGACAGTGCCACATATCCATATGCTTTGTCAAAAATAAAAACTAGGCTGGAAGAGGAGTGTTGCCAAGGTCAAAGGGCATTTTAGAGAGAATGGAAATTATGATTTTTGTCCCTGCATTCATTTTGTCCCGTTTCTTGCTCCTCGTCCAAACAAAAGCTCCTGAGTTCATTTGTGATTTTTGCTACAATTATGTATTGTTTAGGTTTGGAATTGAATGAAGAATCGGTGAAGAAGAGGGTGGATTGGTAGTGCATAAACTCATGGCAATTTCGTAATTTCCTGCTTGTCCGATAGTCTTAGGGGTATTTTTGTCCTTTCAACCATATTTTGTTGAGTCATACTGCCACGTCAGCTAATCAGTGATGTGGCAGCGATTAATTGGGCTGAGGGACAAAATTTTAAATGATTAAATTTTGGCATGGCAAAATATCAGAATTAAGGAATACAAGGATCATTTTTTAAATGACTCATATTTACATGGATTAAGCACATATAAAAGCCTTTATTTTATTCTCTCTTTATTATTTTTTATCAATAAAAATATTTATTCTAAAAAATTTCACAAAATAATTGTTTAAATATCATTACTCATAACTATATACGTCATGTAGTTATTTTTCAAGTGACAAATCTTGTGCCTAGTTATGATCTTGCAAGTATGATCACTAGATCGTTTTGAAAGACCACTAGGTGCATCATGAAGTAGAAGAAGAGTATTCAAATGTAGATCATTACCATTTTTAGTAACTTTTAATAAAATAATATATCTCTTTCTCTTATTTTTATTAATATACTTTCATTTTTTTTTACTAAAAATGCAAGGGTTCACCTTTGAACTTTTTTAGGAGGTACATGTTAGAAAAACTCCAGACCATTTTTCTTTTTATAATTGAAGATAATAATTTTTTAAAGATGAGACTTATGTTGCATTTGGAAAATTGTGGATAAGTTACCCACGACTAATTAAAATCAACATGTATATTCCACTAATAATAATAAACATAGAATTCTCAAAAAGAAAGTTAGTACATGTGACTGCTTTTTATTGGTTGTGGGTAATGTACACACAAGTTTCTAAAGACAACTTAGAATTTGCCTACGAAAATAGAATGCACATTGTTGAAAATTTAATGTAATTTTTTTTAATTCTTGTCCATAAGCCAATGCTCTGTTACACCAAAATGTTCAACAATGTTTGATAATCAATACGAAAAAATAGTTTAAAAACAACACACACACTTCTCAGCTTAACAAAACACCTTTTACAAAGAACAAAATTGTAAAAGCTCACATAAGACCTCAAGTCAAACAATACCTCAAGAATGCATTGATTTGGATTTGAGAGAGGAATATTATTGGCGTGCCAGGTTGGGGTTAAACATATGCCACGTACTTGAGGGTTGAGAGACCCTATAATCCCTTAGCCTCAATTAGGGGAATACTATTCCGTTAGAAAATAAAGTCCCCAAGTAAACCTTACAAATTAGGATGGAAGTATATAGGTTTGTGTATAAACGTTATTTTTTTTTCCATCTTTGTTATTTTGAAAAAGAATAATCATATTTATACACCTCTTACTTTTTCTTTACATTCATTCAACATATCATGTTTTCAGAAGTGGATTCTCTTCAATGACCACATGATTTAGTGAAATCACGACCATTGAAAAATAAAATTATAGAGAATTAAATATAGAAATCAGGAGAGATAAATTGATTAATGGTATAAATGCTCAAACTAGAGAAAACTCAAGAGATTACCATTGAAAGAAATTTATTCCACATATTCTCTCTATCTATCTTCCAATCAATCATCAACCTATCATATTTATCATTTTATCCTCTTTGATTCTTTCCTTTTCTAATGATAGAATGATTTTGGATGTTGAAGAATTATTTTCTTATGAAAAAATTGACCTAATGATAACGATTGTAACAAACATTGTCAGCCTTTTTACCAAGAGAAACTAGTATTGTAATAAACAATTAATTTTCACCATATATAAGGACACCATATGAGTTGATAGGAGTGAGAGCCCCAATATTTAAGAAAGATCCAATCCCAGGAGAATTATTTCTTTTCCAACTTCCCACCTTTACCTTATATATCTATTATATTACATAATCACTTGATAGCTTCTTTTCTTATCCAAAACAAGTAGCTAGCTAGCTTCTTTTTAGGGAGAAGAATGGCTGACACATACAGTATAGAGAGCAAGGTTGTTATAAGAGAGTTTGATGAAGATAGAGACGTTAAAGTGGTGGGGAAGCTTGAAAGGAACTGTACTGAGATTAATGGGACTACTAAAAAGGGTTTCTCTATTTTCACCAACATGATGAGTAATGGTGACCCTTTATCTAGGATTAGGTTCTATCCCCTTCGTGTTATGTTGGTGTGTAACTAGCTACTATATAATATCTTTCATTTTCCTCTTTTCATCAAATACTCTTTCAAATCCACTATACTGGTCAAAAACCATAGCTGTGTAGATGTCTAAGACCATAGCTGCTAGGTATATATTATATTATGATTATAAATATATGATGATATTTCATAATGGCCTGCAGGTAGCTGAGATGGTTGAAAGCAAGGAGCTTGTTGGAGTTGTTAAAGGATGCATTAAAAGTGTTCAAACTCCTTCTGGATCACTCTTCAAGATGGGTTGTATACTAGGCCTTAGAGTCTCTCCTACACACAGGTAATTATCATGGTTTAAATTGCGGTTGCATTGCAGTTAAGCTATGTACCTCTATACAGCGTTGCAAAATATGTAAAGTGCAGTCAATACAATAAAATTTGCAATTGCAATATGCTGTTGTAGAGACATTAAAGTTATCCCTAACTATTTTGTGGTCGCCAATTTAAAACCATACAGATTGTATTAGTCATGTTGAATTGAACTGAATGATATACACAATACACCACATTACATTATATTTACTGCGCAGGAGAAAGGGAGTTGGATTAAAACTTGTAACCTCAATTGAAGAGTGGATGCTAAGAAATGGTGCTGATTATGCTTTCCTAGCCACAGAAAAGAATAACAATGCCTCTAAAAACCTATTCACAACCAAATGCAACTATTTCAATCTCACCTCACTCATCATATTTCTCCATCCACCAACTAGTTTCCCAACAAACCACATTTCTAAGAAGGATGTCAAAATTGACAAGATAAATATAGATCAAGCAATTTCCTTCTACACAAGAATCTTGAAAACCAAAGAGTTGTATCCATTAGATATGGACATTATTCTCAAAGAAAAACTCAGCCTAGGAACTTGGGTAAGTTATTACAAAGATGAAGGCTTCAAACTCAACATTGAAGACATTATTACCCATAAAAGTACAACAAGCTCATCATGGATCATTTTCAGTTTATGGAATACATGTGAAGCTTGTGACGATAACCTTCAAGTTAAAACAAAATTATTTCAACCACTTAGGTTTCTTCATGCGACATTAAATCATGCAAAGGACAAAATATGTCCTTGTTTGAGAATGTTTGACTCTATGTGTAACAACAGTACATTTGGGTTTCTTTTTCTTTATGGACTACATGGAGAGGGAGAGAATCTTGGTGGGCTAATGGAATCAATATGGAGGTTTACATCAAGATTAGGAGAAAAATTAAAGGAGTGTAGGGTTGTTATAACTGAGTTAGGGTTTGGTGATCCACTTGTAAACCATGTTCCTCAAATTGATTCTATGTCGCGTATTGATGATATGTGGTACACAAAAAGACTTGGAAGTCACAGTGATGATGAAAATGATGAATTGGTGGAGGTGATGAAGAGACAAATCGGGAATGTGTTTGTTGATCCTAGGGATTTTTAGTTAGGTTTAATAATAAAGTGATGAGAATTATCGTTGTGGTTGACATGACTGATCATTCTTGTATCTTTTTTCTTTTTCTTGAAGAAATCATTGTATCTTTTTTCCTTTATCTGAAATGAAAGCATATTTATGATGGTTGATAATTGAGTCGTAGTACTTCCTTCATGTCTTTTCAAATTTTCGAATCTATATTGACAAATCATCATCATGAAAATAAACTTGCTAGATTTTTCATCACGTTATATATTTCTTAGAATATCTGGACAAACTTAATTAATGATCGACAATGTGAAGTCATATACATCAAGACAACACAAAGATAATGTATTTAGAAAGGAAAAGAAAATATATCAGTTGGATTTGCTGAGATTCACCTATTGTGTATACCTATAAAGATAAAGCTGGTGATTCGGCTCAGGTATCTCTAAAATGCAGGAACGGCAATAATTCCACAATGGTATCGTACACATTGTGGCATACTGCCATCATGCACGCCAGGAGAAATTTATACCTACTTCCTTATACAATTAACTTTTTCTAAACATATGGGTTTAATACATTAACGTTATATACATATATTATAAGTCTCCTTAAAAAAAACACACACACACATTATAAGTCGATAAAAAGCACTGGCTAGCTGGTATACATCGAGCTATATATGCTAAATTATGCGAATCTTAATGAGACGATGAATATGCTCATTCCCCTTATTTGTTATCCCAAAAGATGCATGATGGTTAATTGGTATGTGTCACTTAATTAAACAAATGAGTGTAAAAATAAAAAGAATCTTATTTAAACATATTTAACAAAAAAAATTCTTGATCTTATTTGGCGGACATGTGGTCGTGGGTCCTTGATCCAAGTGGCAAGTTTTCGGTTAAGTCGGCCTATTCAGCCCTGATGAGGGTTGTGGAGGTGCGCGGTGGTTTCAACCTTCGCCAATGTGTTGAGGTCGTTGGCGCCTTCAAATGTGACTGTCATTTCTCGACAACTCCTTCACAATCGTGTGTCATCTTAGAAGAACCTCCTTAGACACAGGCGGTGTTGGCTCTAGGGAGTGCAGGGTGTGTGTTTTGTGGGAGTTACAGTGGAGTCGGTACGACAGAGCACCTTTTTGTCTTTTGTAATCTCAGTCTCCTTTTGTGGTATATGATAATGGGGTGAGAGTTGGTGTCTCCTCGTGGCCCGGTTGGGCAATTTGATGAGTATTTTTTGGGTTTGGGGGTAGAAAAAAGAGTAAGGTTAAGACTTGTTTCTATATGACATATGGTGCATCTGGATCTCACGTAATGATCATATCTTTGTTGGGGGCTCGATTTCGACTGAGCGCTTTGTAGACATGATGAACTTATTAGCCTGAAAGTGATTCTTTGCAAAGTATCATGCTAGCCTCTACTCCTTCTATGAGTGAAAGGTGTAATCTGTCATGTGATGGACCCAATAAGGTCTTGTGGTGGTGTTGGTTCTGGTGATTGTTTGGTGGTGGGTGTGGTGTTGTTGTCTTGTTTGAACTATCCTATCCTATGGGTATTTCTTGTCTCTCTTTCTTGCAGGGTGGAGTTCCAACTTTTTTCTGGAGTTTCTCTTCCCTTGGGTGGTTTTGTTGTTTTTGTTTCGATCGTTGATGTGTTTTCTTTTTCTTGTGTCGTGGATTCTGATACTGAGTGTTGATGTATTTGGTTTGAGATTCTACTTTTATATATAGGGAACTTCTACGGTACACTCACAAAGTGAGGTGTACCGGTACTCTTCCTTCATAATTTTATAAATAAACGATCATTTTTTGTGTAATAAATAGCTATTTGTCAATGTTTATATTTTATAAAACATCATTTTATAAGAAAAAACATCATTTCATTGTTTATAAAAATTATTGTAATTTTTTTTACATATTATCCTAAAAAATAATCAATGTTCTCAATTATGAGTGATAAAAATTCAAAAAAAAACAAATAGTTTTATTTCGTTGACACCTTTGATAAATAAGATTTAGTTATTATAATTATAAGTAATAAAAAAAAATATTTTTCTTCATAAAAACAACTCATTTATCGTAAATATTTGGGTGTATTGGTACACCCAATATATTTGAGTGTATTGGTACAACTCAAATATATTGGGTGTACCATAGAAATATATATGTGTGTGTGTAAATAAAGGGATACAAAATTTAGGTATAGTTTTTTTCTTATAATTTTATCTTTTATTAAACTACTTTATTTACAATTTAATTATTTTTCATCCAATCAACTAACTTATTTATCTTTTTAAAAATATCCCCACACAAACATATAATGTTGATACCAAGTTTTGGTGTAACGTCACTTAAACTATTTTATATGCAATTATATTTCTTTATACAATTAAATAATTGATATTTTAAAATAATCGCACCATAATTATTTTTAATCATATAAGAATAGTTCTCACTAAGGTCTTTCTTTTTTTGAACAAGACCTTACTAAGGTCTTAGTTTACATGAAAGAAAAAATAATGGATTTAATAGGCAATTTTAGAAGAAAAATAAATAGTTTCACTATAAACTCAAAATTAAAAGCATGATAGTATATTTTATAAGGTTGTGTATTTAACTCTATTAGATTTTACTAAAAAAAAAACTATTGGATTATCAAGTATGAGGAAAAAAAATCTTATATTGGACGAAAACGAAGAGGATATCGAGCAAGTGCAAAATTTATTTATAGTCAATATCTTAAGTTTCTGAGACAAGATATACATAGTAGTTCAATCATTTGTGAATGTACTTTGCTCTTAACTCAATATGAATATTTCCTTTATTCAAAAAAAAAAAAATGAATATTTCTTGTGTTTTAGACTTTTCTCATACCTGAACAGATTCATGGACATCTCATACACATAACTCAAATTTACAAAACACAGACATGCATATGTATAATACGAATGCATACGTTTCATTCTTTCAAAAAATCTTTTTAAAAAATGCATATGTATAATACGAACTTCTAACAAAATTTATAACATATTTCCGTCAGGCAATTAATGTATAAATGTTATTATACAATTTTAAAGATGAAATGCTCAAGTTTACGAGGATAGAAAATGAAAATGCTTTTCCTTTTCTTTTTCTAATGAAAAAAACGATTCTCTTATTACATTTTAAATGATCAAATTGTTCTTTTATTACTTATGTAAATGTTTGTTATGGATCCTTTTGAACCTAAGATCTTTGGGTTGATGACATGAATGACTTTTGGATAGGACATTTATGTCTGCTGTTGTCTTCTTCTCCGTTGGCCACGACCTTCTTCTCTAAGCGAATGAGAGTGGTGTACCTGCACGTGCTCCGACGCTTAAGTTAGTGAGCGACGTGGGACGATAGATGTATATGTGTAAAGTGAACTTGCTTGACTCTAAGCGTATGAGCCGGTATATATAATAGAGGTTTAGGGTGCCGTATACCGTGCTAGTTGTTCACCTTTGATATCGTGTACTTCCGTGCCACGGACCCTATTGGTTATCCACCTTTGGTATGTATACTCTCTTACCACAAGTCTGTTGGTTGTTCTCTTTTGAATTTGTTCGCTCCTAAGCCACGATCCCATGGACTCCTTTAGTAAGGAGACCTTTAGAACATATTAGTGGTTGGACGTCAACCCATACCGAAACAGTTATTATTGTAAAATCTAAAGACGAAATAGTCCATTATATAGAACTTTGAGTTTGTCTAACAAGAATCTCTTTCAAATGTCTAAACATGGACCATGATTGTTTTTAGTAAAAAAAAGAAAGAGAATAATTTTTTATTTAAATTTACTAAAAATAGCAAGAGTTCACTTTTGAATTCTTTTCACGAGGTCTATATTATACACTCTCATTTTTAAAATGAAAACTTGTATTTTATGCAAGAGCAAATAAACTTTAATTTTTCATGTGATTCATATTTGATGTATTTGAAAATAACTTAATAACAATAGCAATAATAAATTGTTCACCTTTTGAGTAAACTTATTCCAGAAACTATATATAATCTCATTCATTTTGACATATTCTTTTGGTAAGTAGACAAAGTCAACAACAAAAATGAAATAAGGTGAAGATGACTCTTGTTAAAAAAATAAAAAAAAAGGTTTAATAACAGTTTTGTCCCCTATATTTTAAAAAGTTGTGATTTTGGCCCCCTAACAAAATAAAATATAAAATTGTCCCCTAAGGATTGCCCCTTTTGCAGTTTTGGCTCCAGACCAATTTTGACCAAGTCAAAGCTGACATGGACACCACGTGTGTAAATTTTTTAATTATTAAAAAATAAAATAAAAAATATTTTTTATTTTATTTATTTATATTTTATTTTTTAATTAAAAATAAAAAATATTTTTATTTTAATTAAAAAAAATAAAGAAAAAAATTACACACGTGGGTGGCGTCCACGTGTGCATTGACTTGGGGGCCAAAACTGCAAAAGGGTCAATACTTAGGGGGCGGTTTTGTATTTTAGTTTGTCAGGGGCCAAAATCGCAACTTCTTGAAACATAAGGGGCCAAAACTGCTATTAAGCAAAATAAGTTGAAGATTACTCATCACCTATAAACACATTACATGCTTCTCTCATATAGTACGTGATTTTAACACACGATTACTGAATAGTTTTTTTTTTTTTTAATAGATTATAATATAATCTTAAAACTCAAGTTGAATCCAACTCATTGATCACAAAACTGGCTTATAAGATGAAAGTTGTCGCTGACTTGTTACAAACCATCGTTTCCTTCAATGTCCGTTTTCCTACTTGTAGATGGATTAGAGCAAAAAAAAAATATACGCCGCTGCACTAGCAGGTGAGAAACCAAGGCTAACAAACCCACATCTATAAAGCAAAAGCACACTGGCAACAGAGCCCTGTGCATAAAACCAAACTGATATAACTCACTACCCAAGATGACTAGGCACCATGCATCTACTACAAAAGAAACAGCCACCATATCCCCTTAAATTAAGAGTAGTAGCAGACTTAAACATAACAAAAAGTCATTCACTTGCAAAATCAAAAACCTGCACCTGACTAGAAAACCAATCCCACACATCCAAACAAAACTTGCAATGAGCAACGTACAGCAGCCGAAAACAACTGTCCAAGATGAAGCAGAAAGAAAAACTTATGCAGACAATACAACCAAAACCACAGCCTCCTGTCTCAAGAACTAGCTAAACTCCACCTACTATCCTGCCAAGCAATTAATAGGGTCCCATAACCATTCATAATAGAGGCACTGGTTCTTCGCCAAACGTACTAAAAACCAACGGCATGCCAACACCTTTGTTTTATCCATAATTTTTGTCGATGAGACCACACTATTATTGAAAATTTGATCGTTCCTAGCCTTCCATATTGATCGTAACATAGCATGCCATGAGTTTCTTTAACTATGGTGTAAATCACTTTGCACAATTCCGTTCTCTATTTAGAGGCAAAAAGAAGAGGAAAATTCGTCATTTGATTTGTTTGTTTACCGTGAGGTCAATTTGTCTCCATCGAAATGGGATCATTTTTTTTAAGGGAAGGAGGTGGTTAGCAAAAATTAATTTGGATACATATTAGACCTTATCTCACCTATGAGACTTTAAATTTGAATATTTTGTGCAAAATTAATATCATTGTCTAAAATGCTTTTTAGAAAATATTTGTGGTACATATTACACTTCAACTATTTCAATTGGTTGGTGCGGTTAGTTTATTATAAGTATCAGTTTCAACTCATCGTATTTTGATTTCTCTTTACTAGCTAGTTAATTGATATCATTTCAATATTTAGTTTTAATATGTTATCGGATGATGTTTGCTGCTGCTAGTGGCCTGCTACACCCTGTATCAAGCCGTACAGTTATCATGCATGGAATCATTCACCGGAGATAATTACAATACAAATGGCACATAGACAAGACCAAAATCAATGGCAAGTACAGCAAATATTTATCACTTTTGACGAAAATGATTTTCTTTGGGATTTGGGAGAGCATAAATTTATATTGATGTTTGGATCGAGAACAAGGGTTGTGATGTTTCCATCTTATTTACACTTTGGGTGGGTCCCACACTCTCTCCCTCTCCAAGGCACAAAACAAGGAGAGGGAGAGAGGAAAAATCAAGCAACAATGATACAACTTTTCCTATACTTATTCAACACCTCATTTTCTATATATCTCTCTTCCTGTTACATTACCAAGCTATCACATCATTCACTTTTACTCTTGTTGTCTCATAGTTTAAAGGAAGAATCTAATTGCTGCTAAAATATGCAATCAAAACTCTCTAAATTTCTGCAATCATCTCAACTGTTTTGCGTAATCAAATCAAACTTGCAAATTCCTCCCGTTTATTTGCTTTTATTTATTGTATTAATAAGTTTAGCTAGTTGTCTAGTTGAAACGACAATGCATGTGGAGACAGTTTTACTTGCTACTTTATTACTTGAAAACGGTTTGATGCACCTGCCAAATTTAGCCATCAAGTTTACTTACTATCGTACGGGGTGTACGCACAACATTTTCGAAAATCAAGAGAGAGAGAAGGGGTGTAGATTGGGCGGAAGAGGTGTCCACCAATATTTTCCTTAATAATATTGTATAGTTTTCAAGCTAAGCTGCAAATTTTATGAGACTAACCAAGCAATTGGGTTCAAGTGACTAATGAACTTTATCAAATGAAGAATTGTCCAGGAGAATCTGAGTTCGATTGACAAGTTTTTACTTACCTCCCAACAGAACTCTGGATTACTAGTTTCCTCTTCCTCTGGAAACTAAAGGTTAACACCAAAGCTTGAAATGCTATTACATTAGGCTATCTCCTTTGGTTGTAAAGAGTTATTGAACCTTCCAATTCAACACAGTTACCCATTTCACTTTGGATCTTATCGCTACTTGTTTTGGCTATTAATAATGTTTTTCTCTCACCATTACTTGTAATCGCTAATCAGGTATGCACCGCTTTCTAAGTAGATATATCTTGAAGACAAAAATATTCAAAAGTGAACTTGTTGCAGTATATTTTATCAACAGTTTAACCTTCATCATAATCGTAACTTACAAAAATCTATAAGGTGAATACATTTACCTTGTTTGTTTTGAAGACAGCCTTGCCCAGAACAAGTTTTTTCCCTTGAATACAATGCAATACTATCTGTCATTAGTATACTGTGTTCACATTAAATTATTTCTTGTCCTTGTTCAGCACAGGGCAAGATATCTCATGTGTTCTATGTGATATGACTATTTTTTGGGTCCAAGGCTGCAAAACAGCCTCAACAAACAGAACAAGTCCCAATAGCCCAACTGAACTATTCAAAGTTAATTTGACAAGAAACCGATATGTACTAAGTACTATGCAAGGCTCAACCCTGAACTATTACCTGTATTTTGAACTTACACTTTGGTTGGCAGTTCTACTACTTGGTCGCCATATCCTTCTTGGAGACAAAATTTTGTTCGTAGAAGGAAATTTCGGCGTTTCCAGTTGAACTTCCAGCTTGGACACATCTATGGATAACCTGTCCATAATGAAAGCATCCAAATCAAACTCGCTGTCATCGTCCACATCATTATCATCATCCTCACTAGAATAATCAACCATGTTTTTCTTCGATCCGGTAATATTTCTCATGGAATCAGGTGGCACGTTGAACGAATTTGGGTTCATCTTCAGGAGTCTCCTCAAACTCTCAATGGCAGGGTCTAAAATATCTAAGAATCCCATAACCCACGAAGCATCATCTACAACTTCTGTGCGCTGTTGCAAGCAACAAATACCATTTCAAATATTAGCAGCCCTCCTAATTAAATTGATAACTATACAACGTCAGTATAAATAAGGTCTTCTAATCATGTTTCACTCTATTTCAAAATTTGTGCACATTGTCTTGTAGACTCTAGAATTATTTGGCAAAAACTCAAGCCTCAAAGTCACAGCAAAATTTCTAACATTTTCATCCCAGCTTTTTTTCTTTCTCAAGATACATAAAATATTATGACGTGTTGGTTGAATAATAGCATTAGAAAACATAAAACCATCAAGGTTTCTTAATAGAGAAAAATTCTCTTATAGATAGATGATCATATTTGGCTTACGAAAGAAGTTGCTGACCATTGGAAACATTTTAAAGCATTTTCATTTCATATGTAATTTTACCTTACCTCTAACTTATCCAATGATATCATACTCTCCACATCTTTTTAGCTCAATAGGTTCTAAAAAAGTCTTAGTCTTGTCTATTTAAAAAAAATTCTGGCATGACTTAAGAGGCCTGACGTAGGGTGGCTATAGGTCCCCATCGGTCGGTCTGACCCTTTTCACCCCTAGAGTACAATATTTAAAATGGTCTGCGAACAAGTCACGAGGACAACTATGTATTATCTGTTATTACTAGTAGACAACGTAATTTCTCAAATCTCGACTCATCACCCATGAATTAATAAACGCCATAATCATATCAGTTACCTGCTGGAAGTAAAGGTTACGAATTTCTTCAGCACGCACAGGATTTCCTTGATCTTCCTCCAGTGATGCCCAAGTCATCCATGTCACATAACTCTGAGAATTTATATTCAACGAGGATCTAAACAATCTTCGAGCAGCCGAAAGATTCCCAACCCTCTGCTCCAGAACACCCCATGCCTGCATTATATGAAAAGTAGTTTCGAGAAATTGAATATCAAGCTAGTTAAAGGCTCAAGTCAAGTTGTCGCAACATTTATCATATGCATGCATGTCACCTGGAGACACCTTGCAGCACTCTCACTGTTCTGATCAATTGATAAAGCTTTTCGGTATAATTCTCTAGCAGTGTTCAAATTTCCTTCCTTCCATTCCATCCAACCCCAAGCCTGCAACCATTTAAGTGCTTATGTATAAGCTATTACTAAAACATAATATAAATTAAGTCAAACTGTTTTCATAAGCTTTCCTGGAGAGCTTATGGAAAAAAAGCTGAAAAAGCTTGTGTATAAAGTGTTTCCATAAACTCTCCCAAACAGCTTCACAAGTGCTTTTCAGTTAGGAAACTCAAAGAAGTCAAGCCAACCAGGCCCTAAGTCATTCTTCTTATCATAAAATTACACACCAACAAATAAAACTATACACACACATGTTCAATTGGCATATTCAATTGGCATATTCATGGAAACATCAATCAGTATCCAGAGAAGGATGAGAGGAAAAGCCACGGTAAACATGAATTAAAGTCGAAAATAAATGATACATTATGTTCCTTATTAAGTCATTTTGAAACACTGGTTCTTCCTTCAAGTTGGAACCAAAATATGAACAGTGTAAAGTAATTGCAGAAAGACATAAGTTATTCACCATGTCAAGCTCACTTCTCATTCACAATAAACCATATAAAAAAGGACAGGAACTTGAATAATGATAGTAGTGATAGGTAAGATCCAATTGAGTAAGCCACTTACAAACCAAACAGGTTGATGCTTGGGATCCAATTCAGACGCTCTCTTGAACAAAACACGAGCACGATTAGCACTTGAGTGTTTGTATTCTATTAATGCAAGAGACTGAAGGAGAACAGCATCCCTTGGATTTAGAGCATGGCCTATCTTTAGAAGTTTTCTTCCCTTGTCAATCTTGCCCAGGTTAGCTTCAAAAACGCCCCAGACATGCCAAGCAAACCTATTTTTAGGACTTGCCTGCACTGCATTCTATTCATAACAAGAAGAAAAATAAGTAATACATCGATTCAATTCCTAAGTCCTAATGAAATATAATTTGCTGAGTTCTATGAAGCAATATTAGATATAACCTCGAACAATTTCCTAGCGATACGATAGTTTTCCTGTTCCACCTCCATTTGAGCCCAAGCCTATTAGATAAAAATAAATATGACTTGATAAGATAGCATGCATAACATTGACAATAACATAATAGTTTGATTCGGAAACAATGTCGCTTGGTTGATGGTGACTTACAAGCCAACTAGCACAGCTTTTAGGATTACACTTTGTGGCCTGATTGAATAAATATCGAGCCTGCTGACATCTATTCGCCTTAGCTTCAAGCAATGCAAGTGTTTGGTATATGTACTCATTCTGTCCACAGTATTGAAGACCTTTCGAAAGCAGATTCCTTGCCTTCGTTATATTTCCTTGCTTTAACTCTAGAACTGCCCAACCATGCCAAGCAGCAACATGTTTCTTATCAGCAACCGTTGCGGCATCGAAAAGTTCTCTTGCTCTCCTGACATTTCCCATTTTCTTTTCAAGAACAGCCCAACACTGTTCAAAGATAATTTTCACTTGTTAACTTCACTAGAACACAAGTTTAATCAAAATTTAATATATTATCAGAGTATTGCAAGCAATCTCGCCCACTCCTAATGTTACTAGATGAAGACAGTTCTAGCTTGTACCAGCCTCAAAGGCCTTAGGCATGCCAGGCTGTGTAAAGTAAACAATTTATGTTACAGCCATGTGGTGTCTAAGCTATACTGCAAATTCATGAGTAGTACTTGAGTACTTCACGAACTAATTCCAGTTGATTAGCCAATAAGCTTGAGTTTGAGAGTGCGATGATTGAACATTACGTTGAGAAACATGATCGAGCTCAAGAAAGAGAAAATAAGATAAGAGAAAGATTACTTATTTCGGAAATGATAGAATGAGAAAAGTTGATTACAACAGTTTATACAAATATTCTAACTAAACTAATTAATCCTAACCAACTTGTAACTAACTTCAACAATCTCCAACTGGTTTGGATAAACAACTTAATTAAGAGCTTATTTATACACTATTTATATAACAAAAGATAAAATAAAGTAATTTTTTTTTGGTTACATAAAATTTAGGGTGAGGGGATTGCCCCTGTCCAAGGTAAATAAGACCTTTAGGCTCAAAGAGCACTTACAAAGGTATTTACATTTACCTTCCTCCAAGAGCACTAGCGGGGCTCGAACCCAAAAAGAAAGTCAATTGTTTTCATATAAGTTACAAGCAGTTTTTATAAGCTACTATTCTAGAGAGCTAATGGAAATAAACTAACAACATCTTACGGATATGTTGTAACCTCCTAAACAGTCTCACAAATGCTTACTTATTCTAGTACATAATATCAAACTGTCGGTATGTCAAGTGTGAGTAAGAGTCTTACATTGGATGGAAAAATGGATGTCGAGCATGATATAAATGAGAAAACTTGTATACTGATATACTCAATGCCTTAAGATTTTGGGTTAAGATGTGCTGTCTAATTCTATCTGGGTGGTTGCTGAATGCCCAATATGATGATCCCCAGTATTTTAAGAGCCCCCTCATAACCCATCACAAATAATACATTACATGCAAAAACAGAATTGAACACTAACCTGCCAAATAAATGCATTTTCACCCTGAGTAGCCTGGCAACCTTTCTCATAAATCTCTTTAGCTTGACTCGTTTTAGATTGCTTGCTCATAATTTTCCCGAGTGCAACATAAAGTCTACCATCTTCCGGCCAATAGCTTAAACACTTCCATGAACAAGACAACAACAAACAGAACCCGTTATCAGAAGAAACACACCACAAAACAAATGCCATGTTTGGATAATTAACTTATTTAAGCGCTTATAACATAAACTATAAATTACGAGCGCTTATCATATAACCACTTATGTATAATTCATTTCTTTAACAAAAGCTAAAATAAAGTCAAATTTTTTTCGTATGAGTTGTTTTCATAAACTATCATGAAAACTTTACAGTAATAAGCCGAAAATAACTTATCAACATGTCATAAAAAAATGACTATGTAACTAGATAAACTCAAATAAATCAATCTAAACTCGTCTCAGATATAGCGGAATTTTCAGAAAATCTCAAAATGGGAACATTAAACACCCCACCTTCAGAAGCATTTCCTCAGCTTCTTCATAACGAAAGTTTCTAGCCAAAACCTTAGCCTTATACAACGCCAAGTCCAAATTCACAGTCAAAAGCTTATCTTTGGAGTCTGATTGCACTCTCCCCGGTTCAAATATCGGCATCTTCTTCGCAAATGTAGTTAACCCAACATCAATTGAAGAAGCTTTAGCTTCCTCTTTCACAATTTCCTTCTCCTTCTTCACCTCCTCACCGGAGTTTTCACCGGAAAACTCCTTCACCGGCCGGCGAACCACGAGCGTTCCATCAAAGTTTGAGTCTTTTGGTGGAATGTAATTTCGGGTACTCTGTTCGGAGGAAGGGGCATTTTTGTCCAACACTGAAGTTGAGTCCCTGAGACTGCAACATGGTGCATGTGCGGTGAGGTGGGAAGATGAAGAATGGAAGGGTAAAATGGGAACTTTGAGGTTGAATTTGAAGAGATAGTTAGTGTTTTTGGATTGTGTGAGGATTGGAGATGAAGAAGGTGGAGGAGAGGGAATTGAGTTCATTTCTGGTTAACGGATTAAACTGTTTCTCAACTACAGACCAAATGTGGAGGAAGAAGATACTATGTACAATTACCATCATAACCCTTCACTATACAATAAACTAAAGGAAAAAAACTTAGTTCCCTTAACTTAATTCTAAGGTTTATGACCATCCTATAATTTAATGTTTTTAGCTCATATTAGTCATTTATGTTTAGATCATTGAGTCAACTTATTATAACTTCATATGTCGCTTTAACATTGAAGTGACATGGTAAGGAAATATTTTAAATAGAGGATATATTATTTAGATTTATTTTTTTTGTTGAAGGAAATATATTACTTAGATGTTAAATTTGAAGTAAATATGAAGAAGAATTATATTTAGTTCTATGATTCGGAGAAAAAATAATTTAGAAATCATAGGATTCGAAAAAGAAGAAGGGTTTCATGATGCATTCCAACCAAAATTTATAGTGAAATTGTGCGAGACGTTGCATTAACTTTTACTTATTTTTTTTTAAGATGCAACTTTCACTAAATGGCGAGGTGCGGCTGACACACCTTCAGTTTGCGGACGATACTATTATTATTGGTGAAAAAAGTTGGAGAAATGTGCGCACTATGCGAGCCCTGTTGTTACTTTTTGAGGAGATTTCAGGGTTGAAAGTGAACTTTACCAAAAGCATGTTGACGGGTGTAAATATTCCTGATACTTGGCTGTCTGAGGCGGCTTTGGTGATGAACTGTCGTCGGGGTTCGATTACTTTTGTTTATTTGGGGCTGCCTATTGGTGGGGATTCTAGGAAACTCTCTTTTTGGAAACCTGTTGTCGATCGTATTGTCTCTCGCCTGTCATCGTGGAATCACAAGTTCCTCTCTTTTGGTGGTCGTTTGGTACTGCTGAAGTCTGTCCTGTCCTCTCTTCCGGTTTACTTTCTTTCCTTTTTCAGAGCCCCTGCAGGATAATGTTTTGGACGCATGGCGATGGTTGTTAAACCCTATTCACGGCTACTCGGTGAAGGGAGCTTATCATTTTCTTACCACTACCGGTGCTTCTTGGGATAGAAATACGGTTGATGATGTTTGGCATAAGCATATTCCATCGAAGGTGTCTGTGTTCGTGTGGCGGCTCCTCCGTGATCGACTACCAAAAAAAGAAAACTTGGCGCGGCGACAAGTCATTCCCACTACGGATACGGTTTGCACTACAGGTTGTGGAGGGCTGGAAACTTCAGCACATTTGTTCTTACACTGTGACATATTCAGCTCTCTTTGGCACTATGTATGGCGCTGGTTACACATTACTTGGGTGCCCCCTGGTACCATCAGACAACATTTTCTTCATTTCACATCAATGGCGGGGCTGCCTAGATTAACTCACACATTTATGAAAGTGATTTGGTTTGCCTCTGTTTGGGTAATATGGAAGGAAAGGAATAACCGTGTGTTCCAAAACGCGGTCACTATCCCTTCGGTCCTTGTTGAACAGGTCAAATTAAATTCTTTCCTATGGTTAAAGTCTAAACAGGCGAATTTTGTTTATAATTACCATGATTGGTGGCAAAATCCTATTCTATGTATGAGTGTCCACTTGTAATTCGATTTTGTTTTGGTGGTGGCTATTTGTTGCAGTCGCCTAACTCTTGTAAATATTTTTGGGTGTTTTGTCCCTTGCACACCTTGTGCGAAATGAATCATTGTTGTTAATATATCCCATTTTAGTTTGTTCAAAAAAAAACTTTCACTAACCTTAATATCAATGAGACCAATTTCAACCTCAAAATTAAATTAAATGATAAAAACTTTGCTTTATTCAAATGATGAAATGGAAGACATTTAGTCCCTACATAATGTTATATTTAAAATGTTGAGTTGAAATGCGAGTAATTAGTTACAAATTAAGAATGAGTTAAATAGTTGATATATAACATAGATCACCCATGTATTAGATGACTTAATGGTCAAAATTATGAGATACTTGTCAAAATTTAGAATGTAAATAAAAGAGAATCAAAACTGTAGTAAATCTATTTGACAACGGGGTTTATTCAAAGTTGAGAAATGTATGTGTAAGGGCAATTTGGTATTTGAACAAGTTATGATTCGTAGTAGATCTGAGATGATCCACGTAGCTGCATGACTTGTGTGGCTGAGAGCATCATCCAAAAAGTAGATTGTAGTGACACGTGGAAGTTCATGAATGGCAAGTGTACTCCAGTTCGTGATCTTGTGAATGAAAAATGTTTTTGGTTCCTACAAATATACCGTTTTTATTTTTTTAAAATTTTCCTTCAATTTTTAGTTTCTATAAAATTTTCAATCACTATTTTTTTCCTCCTATTTTTAGGTTAATTTTTAATGAAATTGTGCAAAAATGTGTAGAATATGGTAAAAAATATTCCCCCAAATAATTAGAATTTTTAACGGTCAAACATATAAAAATTCATATTAAATTCATGTTTTGTTAAAAAATTCTAATTTTTTTTAGAGAGATTTTTATAATATTATGAATTTTTCTGCAAAATGTATTCTACGTATGAGTTTACTTTAAAAGAGAGACCAAAAGTGAAGATGGAAATTTTTTTAGGGACTAAAAGTTGAAGGAAAATTTTAGAAGGACTAAAACGAAAAGTTGATATATTTATAGAGACCAAAAACATATTTAACCCAAAGGTATATAATCCTTTAGATAAGATGGAAACAAAAGTAATGTGATTTCCTTAAAAAAAAAGTAATGTGATTTAAATATATATTTTTCTTTAAAAAAATATTCTTTTTTAACTCTCTCATTTTCAAAGGAAAGGAAAGGTGTTTGATAATTGATTTAAATAAGGCAATTTCTATGGTACATTCGAAAAATTTGAGTGTACCGGTACATCCATATTTAAATTAATAGTTTAATGAATTATTATTTTTAGTAAAAAAATATTTTCTATCATTTATAATTATAATAACTATATTTTATTTCTCAAAAGTGTCGACGAAGTAAAATTCAACTTTTTAAATTTTTTATTATTTATAATAGTGAATGTTGATTATTTTTTCGGTAAAATGTAAAAAAATTAGTATGATTCTTATAAACAATGAAATAATGTTTTTCTTATGAAATAATATTTTTTAAAATATAAAAATTGACGAATAACTCTTTATTACATAAAAATGATCATTAATTTATTGACTTATGAAAAAGGTGTGGCAGTACACCTTAATTTAAAGGTGTATTGTAGAAACTCTATTTAAATACATCCTAGATTTGTTAATCACTTGAGTAGAGTTTATTTACCGCTCGAGTCTAATTACTTAATTTATTATTTAAATATCTAAAAATTTATAACATATTTTACATCATATGTAAATATATCATTTGTAATTATTGATTTTGTTAAAAGAAATGAAATTGTGTCTACATTGTATATAAATATTTTTATGGACAACAAAATTGTTTTAGAAATTCCTTAAAAAAAATTGTTTTAGAGATAAAATTTCTCAAAAAGTAAATAAGACCGAATGAATTTAATTTGTATCCATTGACACTATAATATTTTTTTATTCATGCATTCAATCAAATCAAACCACATGAATATTTGTGAAGATATTTTAGAAATTGAGCTATAAAAATGACACTATGGTGTAATTTAATTGGATGCGTATGTAAAAAAATTACACCATCTACATATTGAAATTAATCTCATCCAAAATTCGTTTTTTTTAGATAACCTAGTGAATGAAAATTAACCTCTTAAAATAAATAAATGAAGTGTTTGGTTCGGGGTTCAAACTCAAACCTCTACATATATAATACAACATCCCTAGTAACGGAGTGAAATGAGACATCCCATCCAAAATTTTATTGGTTGGCAAAAATGTCAAAATCAAAGAATATTAAAAAAAAAGTTTAAAGGATTAACATCCTAGCCCATTTTTTTTAATAAACGTCTTAATCCTATTTTTTACAGAAAATATAAAATTACTTATCATAAAAAAATATGAGCTTACCATAGTCTAAAACACAACAATAAATACTTTATTTTTGTAAATCATCCTAAAAACTTCAGACTATTACATCCGGGGACCCATTATTTTAAACTGAAAATGTACATGAATTAAATCCTTATGTTAATAAAAGTCAACACTTACTATTATGATTAAAAAAAAAAATACCTATTTGAGTTAGAAAGGTTAAATTCTTGCCCATTAATAAACCATCTTATGTATTTAATGATTGTATATTAATTATAAAACACAAGTTTGATACATGTATCCTTTAAAAAAAAAAAGTTCGATCCATGTATCAAATCATATTTTACAACAATATTTGTAAAAATATTTCATGATATGACAAAATAACATCATCCTCATCATATTGAAATGAGTAGAAAAATTAGTTTTACCAAGCGTCATTTTGATGCAATGTGATTTACACCAATAGCCAAATGTATGCAACACAACTTTTCCACAAAGAGAAGTTGTTTCCACAATTAAAAACTTCCTGTTACTTCAAAATTCATGTCTATTTGTACCAAATTTTTTAAATTCATATATCTATCAAAGCCCAAGAATCAGGGTGTACAATGTAGACATGAATTCTCAGCCATTACTGCATAAATTTAGTAAAAAAATCAACTGAACCCTCCCCAAGTATTCAATATTGCAAATATAAATTAAAATAAATTCCTCATAAAAACTTTCTGCCGTTTATCAAAATCGAATGAACAACGAATTCCTTAAACGTAAAATCTAACCATTCCAGCGTCTCTTTCGAACTGGCCTCTGTTGCTTTATTTCACCTATATCAACTGCCGAGTCAGTGTTCAACTTCAAACTCTTCACTACTTCGTTATTCATACTGATGGGCTGCTTCACTGCTTCTTTATTCATACTGATTGGCTGCTTAAAGCGCTCCCTACGTTTCTCCATTTTAGCTAATGTGTCAAGAATTTTCTGGCTCTCAAAATTACCTATCTGCAGCTCAGGATTATTTCCATTTGGTGAGATTCTCTTCAGACTTTCAGCAAGTGCTGCACCCTCAGAAACATCTCTTCTGGATACAGAAACTTCGACGGATGGTTCTTCTGTTACTATCTCGCCTTCTTCTACATCCAAACCTTCTTTCTGCCCTTTATCTGAAAGGTTCTGAAGCAATTTCTTATTTTGGTCGACACACTGAGATTTTGAGACGCCAAGTTTGATAGCCTTCTTGCGAGAGTCATCAAAACCTACCAAAGCTTTACGCTTCTCTGCAATTCCTCGATCCACATTTTGAAGTGTATCATTGCGCATCAGTCTGGAACCTTTTGCAGACTGCAGAATCAGTCACAAGGGGACCTCATAAATTTATTATCAAAGCACAGAATTATCTAACAAATAAAAACCACTGTTCTTGAACTAGTGCAACAATGAGGTATGATAAAAATGAGTTACCGAGTTAGAATGCATCAAATAAAAACCACTGTTCTTGAACTATAATGCATCAAATAATGATTGAAAGTGCAACAATGAGGTATGATAAAAATGAGTTACCGAGTTAGAATGCCTAAAATGAACAAATATAGATACTAATACGATGCTTGACAGCAACAGGAAGTCATTAAAGTGACAGCATGCTAGGTAAAACTATTTCAAGGAAAACATCTACAAGTTACCCACTAAAAAATAGAATACTAGATTTCTGATCATAAAAATTAGGGTAAACATAATGACAATGTAACTTATACCTATGCTGGCTCATATACTCAACAGAAGAAGAAAATATGTTATGGGTGACATTCATTTTTAGAGGTAAATGCTGTTTAAATCAATCTAATCATGAGAAGTTTAAGAACTATATGTATAAATGACACTAAAGCAGTTATATCAGACCAATATAATCCAATCATGTAAATGGGACTCCAACATATTGATTTGAGTATATAATGATCAAGCTCTTTACAGAACAAAATCTTAACAATAATACATATCCAAACTACCAATTATCTTTCATTGAACCATTTTTAGCAGTAAACTAACATACATAAAATAGACACAATGCATAGTTAGAACCTAGTCATCACAGTGTACATATCTTGAAAATGCCATACGGAGAGACAACATTTTCAGACTAGCACAAATGGCTAAGAAGATATTGTCCTCATTGCCAGAAACTTATTTAGAACCAAACAAGGTCCATGAATTGGACCAAACATGTAAAAGTCCACTCTCTATACACACAAAAACAACACTTCTACTTGAACACCAGTGCAGATTTTTGAAGGACATAAAACATGACAACCTATCAGATCCATGCATTCAAACATAAAATATATTTAAATATAAATTTAGTAGAGAAATAAATTCAGTGACAGATGTTTTTTTGGCTACACCTCATGCTTGATGTCACGCACACACACACGTCCAAGGCTATTCTTAAATTTTTTGGGACTTTACTGCATACATGATTATGCAGTGGACTCTTGTTGCAAGGTGCAGACTGATTAAGAAGTTCAGAAAATCAATCAAAGATGTGAAACCAAAATAAAATGTCCAGTGGAAAAGCTGTAATCAATTA
>Ga0315915_1001118_pt1 | contig 31509 bp, 11 predicted proteins | sample MpolbnodulesMG_FD_207738 | JGI IMG/M metagenome (GOLD analysis project Ga0315915, IMG submission 207738) | Medicago polymorpha root nodule microbial communities from Los Angeles, California, United States - branched nodules | ecosystem: Host-associated > Plants > Roots > Nodule | place: USA... | reverse complement strand
ACAACTTTCGAAACAACACATTTACAATAGTGTTGTTTGCTGTTTCCATAACTTAGTAATTTCTCAAGAGTAATTTGCTTAGCACATTTGCTGTTTGCTGTCTTGCTTTTATTGCACTGCTATTTTTATTTCACAATGTTAAAACTACTATTTAGAAAGTTGTTGTAGCATTGGTTGTTTTAAGCATGATTTTTGTGTACTTTGCAACTTAGTGTCGTTCAAGTGGTCTTGACAAAAAACAATTAGAAAAATGCATCTTTTGGTCAAAAACAAAAAGAAAAAGGCATCCTTTTGACCGTTTCTGTTGTCTGTCTCATTTGCAATGACTATTAACAAGAGTCAAGGTCAGTCTTTAAAAAATGTTGGTTTCTATCCACCGTCTCCTGTTTTTTCACATGGACAATTGTACGTCGCAATATCGAGGGTTACTTCAAGGGATGGTTTAAAGATACTGATCAATGATGAAGACGGTCAAGATACTGATGTGACATCTAATGTGGTCTACAGAGAAGTTTTCCGTAACGTGTAGCACTTTGTTTTGTAGTATTGTTTTTATTTCATATTGGTACTTTTTCTATTTCGACAGACATTGGATTTTCTTTTCGTCAATAAATTATGCCATCAAGTTTATATGTCATGTTACCGTAACAGGGTTGATGTCATGGAAATTGTTTAATATTGTACATTAAAAACGTTTACGACAATTAATTTTATGAACTGAATCATACTATCTTTTCGATTCAAGTAAAGTTTTTACTTTCTTATTTCCGTTGTATTTGTTCTCTTATATGACCCGGGCGTCAGCACGGGTCAATGGTCTAGTTATCATTTATTTGTAGATATATTTAAAATTAGGGTTATGCTAACAATTGCCTAAAACGCACTTGTTAATGAAGTCAAAATAGTATTTACATTAATTTCAACAATATTTTAACTTTTAAAAAGTTAAATTCATCATTTTTTACAATTTTCAATACAATATTTCTATTTCTATCATCTTAACGAATGTCTCAAAGAAACTCTTTAGCATTTCCTTTAAGATTACTAGCAGCTTTCTTAAGTGATATGCTCATTATGCTCATATAGTAAATTCGAGACCGAAGTGAATAGAAAAATTAAATCGAATGGAAAGTGGTACAATTGAAGTGGAGACCTCAATATGGATATTTTGAAAATACAATTGAAGTGAGATTTCAATTTATCTGACAACAACATTCAATACCCAGTAGTAAGGCAGCTAGCAGCCCATATATTTCACGTATTCCGAGTTTCCCATTAATGTTTGAAATTTACTCCGACCCTCGTCGCCAGCTACAACTTTCCCAACCTGAATACAATGCAATCCCCACCACTACCAAAACTTTCTACAACAATTCAATACTCAATTTTTTTGAGTAATGTTAGTTGAAGAATAAAAAATTGAAAATGTGAACGAGTATCTTTGAGGTGAGATAATATTTTTCTTTTGGAACAAAAACGATAAAGAGAATAAAGGACCTAAAAACAAGTCCTCTTATTTTTCTACTCTACAAACCAAAACACTTATTTTTTTGGGTTAAACTAAAACACTTGTTAAACAAATGACTATTGAAAGTTGTATAAAAGTACACTCTATTTTAAAATGAATATATTTAAAACTTTTACACATTGAAAATGCAATAATTAGAAAAAAGGGAATAAATTTTTACTAAATTATTCTCATTAACACAATTTTTTAGTTCCTTGCTATAATAATGTCACAAAGACACGTGTTAGTAAGATTAGTACTTTCTCCGGTTTAATTACAAACAAAAAAGTAGATAAAAGGAAGTTGTTATATTTGATTCAAATTTTGAATCAAATGCATCGACCGTTATTGACATACTTTTAGTGTGTGTAACAAACTCACGGGATATTTTTAAATATTAGCAAGTATTAATACAAGTAAGTTTTGTTAAGCGAGTGCACTACTTTTGCAACATTCTCACCATAATCCTACATTCATTCTATAATAAATAGACATAATCCATGATTCAAAACTCAGTTTTATTTCTTGGCCATGGACTGTAAATGGAAATCCGACACCGAAGCTGGAGTTTGAAACTAGATTAGTTGGTGAAACAAAATGCCAAGCAAATATGCAGAATATAGCATGTCCTAACAAATCGTTTGGTGGCGAGTTACTTTGGATAATTACGTTTACATTACGTGGATGAGTACGTTTGACAAACATATATAGAGCCAAGAGAGACCCTTTCACCATATCAAAATGGATGAGTACGTTTGAACTTCCACAGGATATTAATTCACTGGTTCCAAATCAAAGTGGCATTGAAAAATAATGTTGCTGTACTGTTTTTAACACTTTTTTTATTTCCAATTCAACCCTTGGCATTATTATTGTTAAATAGTAAATGAATGTATATGATGCTGTATTAAACACGCAATAATTTATTAAGTAAACATTCTGCATTATTCTACAGCTGAATTGTTTTTTTAAGAAGCAAATAGAAAACTCTACCAGGTAATACACGTGATACTATTGACTCAATAAGAAAGAGACTACTACTATCATGTAAAAAATAGAAAAGAACTCTATAATTAAAACTTAATCAGTTAATCCCTACGTTGAATCCACACTTCACATTAATGTATCTCTACCTATAGTGACCAACTAAAACAAAAGGAAATTGCTATGTATAATGAAAGATTTTTCACAGATCCATCACAACAAGTGTGATTTAATTAATTACATAGCACATTATCACTACCTACATGATTTTCAAATAAATCCAGAATTGAAATGTGGACAAAATTATTTTGCCATGTCATGCTTCGCTATACACATAGTACGTCTCTCTTGAATTATTCATTTGCTTGATATAGCATCACTCAAAACAAAAATTATATGTAGTCAATTATTTTTGTTAATTAACAATGTTAAATAGATCCAAAGTTTTGTAAAAAAAATAGACACAAAGTTTTGTCATATTACTACAGAAAGTTTGAAGATCCAAGTGTCCCCCTTAGTTTAAATGTATGTATTGATTCTTCAAAATTCAAACTATTACAAAATGTACCTACGTGTAATTAAAATATCCATGTCATATCACATGTTGCTGTCCATGTCTATTTTTTCATAAGATTAATTTGCACTCCCCCAGTCCCCACGTCATGCAGCTCCCTAAATACCTGGGCACTGATTCTGAATCTGATTAATTATGAGTGGCATCCAAGTAAATATAATCACATCAAAGCCCAAAAAGTAACAACAGTAGTAATAGTTTCCTTTCGCTTTTGTAATATCCGTTGGTGAAAGTTGAAACTTCACTTTTCTCGATATTCTCTCTTCTCTTCTCTTCTCTTCTTTTTCTTTTCCTTTCTCTTTTCCTTTTCTTTCTTCATTAGAATTTTCTCACCAACCAAACATTCTCACATTTTCACTTCCAATTCCACCGGAGCTAGCATAGCAATGGCACCTTCCGCCAATTCCTCCGGCGGTTCCGTGCCGTTGCTAACTACCTCTATCGCAGGGCTCAAATTCTATATCTTAGTCCTCATTTTCGTAGCAATCGTAATCACAATCATTGTCATCACCGTTCTCTGCATTCGCCGGAACAGAACCTCAAAGAAGAGCAAAATGCGGCGAGTGAAGCATAGTTCCGGAACAATTCCACTCGTTTCTAAGGAGATCGTGGAGGTGATCAAGATCGAACACGTTGAAGGTGATGAATCATCGAGGATGAAGAAGCAAGTGGAGTGTGAGATAGAAGAGAGTAGTAGTGTGTCGGTGGAGTCACCGTCTCCGTCGGCAAACATAGGGTGGGGTCGATGGTATAGTTTGAAGGAATTGGAGAATGCGACAGATGGATTTGCGGAAGGGAGCGTGATCGGAGAAGGAGGATATGGAATTGTATACAGAGGGATTCTTCAAGATGGTTCTATTGTTGCTGTCAAGAATCTTCTCAACAATAAGTAAGTATGTTGTTGCTAATTAAATCACATTTTCCATTTTCTTGACTTCTTGTTGAATATGACCAGAAACAGTTACTATATTAGGAATAGTAAATAGTCACTTAGTTCTTCTTTACTTTTTTCTCTTTTTAAATAAGGTATTTTCCTTTTTGAGCTGGACTCGGTAATTTTACCTTTCTCTTTATCTACTTTCACTTTTAGTTTATTTATCTTATTCCTGATTTTTTTTATAGCTCAACTTTTTTGTGGTATTCGGGATTTAAATCTCAAACCTTACGTATATTATATTATGCATTGTCCTTACCAATTTTTACGGCATATTTATATTGTCTTACTCCCTAGAAAAACTTTAGTCTAACTACATTTAATTATCTATTATAAAAAAGTTGATATTTTAAAAAATATTCCTTGAGATAATAATAATGGCATAAGAATGAAGTAATTAATTAAAAAATGTCATAAGAATGAAGTAATTAAAAAATCAAGAATTTCTACTTTTGTTTCTTCATTAATTCACTTGAAAATTGAGCATGCGTGGGTGCAAACAGCCGAAATGTCCATGATAAATTAAGAAATATCGCAAGGTATCCAAACTAAGAAGAAATTGAGCATTTTTATTTTGCACACAACTTTGCTCTGCAATACTATATCAAGATGTTATGCTTTACCTCAAAATGTTGATAACTTTGCTCTGCTATGGTATGCTGAAAATTCATGTGCATTATTGTACTCATTAGAGGTCAAGCAGAGAAAGAGTTTAAAGTGGAAGTTGAAGCCATTGGAAAAGTGAGGCATAAGAATTTGGTTGGGTTAGTTGGATATTGTGCAGAAGGTGCTAAAAGGTAAATATTATGTTTATTACATGACTGTTATTCTTTTGATTTAAGGTTTTTCAAATGAAGAAACTTCCTATAAATTTTGTCTAAAGCGATTTCGCTGACTTTACAGGATGCTTGTTTACGAATATGTTGACAATGGAAATTTAGAGCAGTGGCTGCATGGTGATGTAGGACCTGTTAGCCCCTTGACTTGGGATATACGAATGAAGATTGCTGTTGGAACTGCAAAAGGGTGTGTTTATTGAGTTCTTTGCTCATTTTATCGAGTTTATATCTTAAATTATCGGTATTAGTGTATCACCCATGTTACCTTCACATGCATTTATAATACTTTTGTTTAGAGGATGCATTTAGATTACTTGTCAACTGAGATATTGACTATATATTTTTATAACAACTGGAATAAGTATTTTTATGCGTTATCATGCTCCAATAGAAAAACAGCAATAAACAAAGCCTTAATTGGTTTCAGAGACCAATTAAACTATGTCATAATATCCTATCATGAATAATATCCAATGACATACTGTTATGATGCTTCATTGTTGTGCAATTCCCATTAACTTATATGTTTTTTCAGAATATTAATTAACTTTTCTACATCATGAAACAGGCTAGCCTATTTGCACGAAGGCTTAGAACCCAAAGTTGTCCACCGAGACGTAAAATCAAGCAACATTCTTTTAGACAAAAAATGGCATGCCAAAGTATCAGACTTTGGACTGGCCAAGCTCTTAGGGTCTGGGAAAAGCTATGTGACAACACGTGTAATGGGGACATTTGGGTTAGTTCTTTCTTTTCCTGGCCTAAGTTATGTTGTAATAATTTCTTTACGGTTTATGAGTGATATTTTACTATATTATTTCTTCCCACAAACAATTTTTCTGCAGATATGTTTCACCCGAGTATGCAAGCACGGGTATGCTTAATGAGGGCAGCGATGTGTATAGTTTTGGGATTCTACTCATGGAGCTAGTTACAGGAAGAAGTCCCATTGATTATTCTAGAGCACCTGCAGAGGTGAATCCAGGATTTCTTTACAGCATTCCATGGAATTGTAAGAAGTCTTACGTCTCTTTTTGTTTGATTTGCTTCAGATGAACTTGGTTGATTGGTTTAAGGGAATGGTAGCAAGTCGTCGTGGCGAGGAGCTAGTTGATCCTTTGATCGAGATTCAGCCTTCTCCAAGATCTTTGAAGCGCGCTTTACTGGTTTGTCTTCGCTGTATAGATTTGGATGCCAATAAGCGACCAAAGATGGGTCAAATTGTTCATATGCTTGAGGCAGATGATTTTCCCTTCCGTTCTGTAAGCCTTACGTTTCAGCCTCTCCATATTATAAGAAAATGCTTAAGTTGTGCACACATACTTAGTTTTGAATGCCATAATTTTTGCTGATCCAAATCCACAGAAAATAGAAGGAAAAATTAACTTCTTAGTTGTGCCCTGAAATACATGTTTGTGCTTAGTACATAAATTACAAGTGCTCACAGCTCATTAGTTAAAGTATATGCCATGTTCAACTACACCAGTTACTAATACTATGAAAAATTTAAAATATTATTATCTACACCACATCTTTGGCAGGATACTCAGTAAAATATTTCTCTATATGATTTTGTTTCCTTGTTGATAGGAACTTCGAACTAGAGAGAAAGATCCTGTTCCCTCTCAAGTAAACCTTTCCAAAAAGGTTCCGTATCCAACAAGACATGTGGAGCCCGTAAATAAAGCGAGCTGGAGATGATTGTTAGTTGCAATAACCATGGCAGCCTTGGATTGCGAATTACTAGTTCTAATGAAGTTCAACTTGCTATGAAAAAAGTCAGAAGCCATTGTGCATATCTTATATTACCATGTAGTTAACAGTTATTTTTCTTTAGGTCTTAACATATTTTGTTTGCATTATCTTGTGAATAAACAAGCCCTGTAAATATTTATCTCTCACGATATATCAATTTTATTATTCTGCATAAGATGATATTTCTGCAATATTGCTTATATCATTTATTCATAGATTTTATTATTTGTACTTTATATTTGGTTGGGAAGATTCAGGGTCTTTTCTTTCTTAGGCGCTCTTCCTTCGACTGTGTTGTAAAATATTGTTCACCAATGCTTCAAATCACAAACAAAGCAACCACAACCGATAACTCGAACAATCTCGAAACATCTATAATCACAAACCATGAGTCTAGAGCACAAACCACAAGAATTAGAAAATAACTATGAATATAGATAAACATGAGCCGTGTAAACTCAAAGATTTATTCACCCAAGATGAACATGCTCTTCTGCCCGCGAACTCATGATTTATTCACCTTTGCCATACATTATCAGCTTGGATTTCAGCAATGCTTGAATACAGTGGTCCTTTGTCCAAGATCCAATAACTTCAAAGGTAGCTTTACTGAAAATACGTATCAACTTTCATCAGCGCCTGTCAAGATAGATTCAAAATTGTTTGGATCACATGAAGACAATGTCTCTCATTAAGTTATATGTTTCAGGTGAATCCCCCTCAAAACTAACCTTGTCCTTTCTCAGTTTCCTATGTCAATTATACTACAATAACTTATTACAGAGTTTCTAAAAGCACCACCAACATCACCTTGAAGTACTTAGCAACAGGTGTTATATTTGAAAGTAAGCATACCTCCTCTCCAAGTCATGAACTTGGAGGCATGTTTGTTTTCAATGTGTTGACCGCTTGTAAGATCTGATCTATGTGATGTTAGTCATAAAGACTTTTAACTACTATAAAACTAAACACACAACACAGTTTGTTTGTTTTGTGTGGTCAAAGACAACACAAAAGTTGCAACCTTATCATATTAACAAGCAAGTAACTAGCAGTTTCTTAGATTTTGGTGGTCTAAGGCGAACCTATAATTTTGGTCCTAAAAGAGGATGGTTTTTACTATATTAAGAAATTATCTAACAAAAAATTATAAATAGGTCAACTGTTATGAAATTGATCTTTAACATTGCAAGATATTATAAAATATATAAGAATAGAGAGAAAAGAAACAAAGAGAGAACATAAGAGAGTACTGTTTTACTTATCCAAAACCTTTACTTGACATTGACTATGTAGAAAGATATGGTATATGCTAGTTTCTTAGATCTTGAGATATTGTCTTCATAATGAATTGTAAAAAGAGTCTCCTTATAAAATTAGAAAACCACAAGTTTCTTGTATGTGTGAAATCATAATCCTTAATAAAGAGCATTATCCATTTCCTTGATGTGGTGTTAGCATTTTCAAACGATTGGGTGATATTTTTCTTTCTCTAAGGTACAAATTGTAAGTTTGACTTTGCTTCAATATCCGTGTTTACTAATATTCACAAAAATAAAGTATCACGATATATATAATTAGTAAAATACATTAGTGTCCTCATATAAGCTAAGCTAAGATATGGTACTTCAGGACCAACTCAATTGTTCATCATTTCTCGAGGACATGATATTTACTCACATCAAGTGACATCGTAATCATTCTCATACATAATCAACTAGATTTGTCCAATACATTAACTATATAATAATTTTGCAATTTCAAGCAAATATTTTGCATCCAACATATTTCATTTCAAACTTCTCTATAATCAACATATTTTAGAATCTCTTCAGGAGTTCTAATAATATTTATATTATCATCATAAAATCAATTATGACAAATTCATTTCTAAATCTTTAAAATTGACATATGATATCATTTCTTCAATATCTCATGAAAATTAACTCCTTCGGAGAATTTCATATACTCATTATCACGTGAATCATACAAATATATTACAGCATTCTTTCATATAAAATGAGCCTTTCATGTACTACTAAACTTTATCAAGCAAGAAAAAGTTCATGAATTCACTTCAAGTGAATATGTCTGTCTCTTAACAATAAAATGTAGACATTTACAGTTCACTTCCGGTAAATATATCAAACTTTACATGTACATATTTTATCAATATAATTCTTTTTCGCGCGAAAAATCATATATATCTAATTAACTTCACATCTTCACGTGTGCGGACTATAGGCCCGAAAGATTCAGCTTTACAAAGCGAGTTTAATTTCACTGGAATTGTCTCTTTTCATCTGCAGATATTTTCTTTATATAATCTTTAATATACTTAAACCGATGATCCTCATTATTACTTATCACATATAGCGCTATATTATATGCATAAACACGTCAACGTTGATTTCATTTCGGTTCCATCTCATTTCATTGAGACTTTTCCTTCATGACATAATTTTAAATATTTCATAAGTTTCAGGTACCTGATCAGTTCTTCTGGAACTGAAAAAATCAATTATGCCATAAAACTCTTATAGAGTTTTTGTATCCTCGTTTGAGTTATCATTCCTTTAAGCTCATTTTCTTATTCGAGACTTTTTATATTTGGAACCGACTGATCTACCATACTTCAGGCACGGTTGAGACTCATTTGCATATTAGATTATCCTACAATGACATCTATTTCATTTGGAGCATTAGCAGCTGATATTTTATTTGTTTAACTTTGCAAATGAGTTATATCTTGAGGATCAAGATGAGACAATAATATTTTCTTTCAAATAATTTATTTGAACTTTAGGTTCACATTTTAAGTTGCTTATTATCTCCCCCTAATATTGGGAAAACTAATCCATCAATTGTAAATCAGCCTACTGGGCTATAAATAAGTTGGCACAACACAATTAATGATAGGTGGAGATTCATATCAAATATATTTTCCCAATATTCTTTCAAGATTTATTTTAGTGCATTATGTTGAAGCAATTGTGATATACACAACATATCCAAAATCCACTTGGATGAGAAATATTAGGTTGTTAACCTAAAACCAATGATAGATTAAGGGGAAACTTATATATAGTAATATGTTGGCTTGATGCCGATCAATATCTCAACATACAAGATTATTGATTCCGAAAATAGAGTTTATAAGACGTAGTCTCATAACCAAACTGGAGTCTATAAAGTATGGTCTGATAAGTATCAATTATACAATTAACTTTAGACGTCTAAAGAATGGAACTTTAAGTCCATTTTTATGAGCATATGCTACCAGTTGTTCAATATCAATTGACAAATGATACTTATCAAATGCTTTCTGAAAATTTCAAAAAGTAAACTCTTAATCAAATTTGTTGACATAATAATCTCATAAACTTCTGATTGTGGATATACATGTGATCATTTAGTTGATGCATCGATTCAAATCATATAATATCCAAGTGATTCACATGATCAATGTATTAATTTAAATATCACCTTGTATAAGTGAGAGACTCATTCTTTTAAATTGTCAACTTTCTCTGGGAGCTAGTAACACACGATAGTTACTAGAATGAAGAATCTTTTGGCTCTTCAATATATACCCATTCTTTTTCCAACTAGTTTCTGCATCATAATAGATCCGAGATAACCTAACCGCTCTTGCCAACGATAAATTTAATACAATTTGTAAACTTCTGGTTTATAATAATACGTGCTTCCATTGTATTAATAATATAATATGTAAACTTCAGGTTTACAATAATATGTGATTCCATTGCACTAATATAAGTGTAGTATAAATCAAGAGATAATTTATTTATTTTTCACTACACTTATTTTCTCCAGAGTATATTTTTTTCTTCAATATGATATCAATTTAGAATGATATCCTTGAAACGTAATAAATTTCTATGAAATTAGTTTCATATATTGCTCTACTGAATATCATATAATGCATCTTAGTACGCAATTCTATTACTCCACATAACAATATATTTTCTCTTTTGGAGCCTTCTATAAATTTTATAGTGTCAAATATAATACTAAAATTAATTTCACAAAAGACAATATATTTGCTCTTCGGGAGCCTTCAGTAATTATAGCATCATTCATAGTCTTTCACAAAACACATCTTTCGTTCACAAACAAAATCCAACAAAATATACATAAAATTATTGTGCTCCTTACTGAAGCCAAGTTCTAGGAGCAATACTTGCTTGAGACCTCAAAATATCATATACATACTTTTTAGAAGGAATCAATACTACAAAATTCATATATAGTTCTCCTGTCAACTACCAAAGTTCCCAATTCAAAATAATATTATTCTTAAACTTAATATTTTCAAAAGAAGTAATATTATCACATTCACAACCATAATAATTACTATTTCATTCGAAAAGAAGTTATATAGAGCATTCTACCAAAAAAGAAAATACGTGGAGGACAAATTATAAGTATCGAGTATGTAAAGATATGACATTACCTTTAATTTATGTCTTGTGAAAACTCATAAATAGTAAATAATAATCACAAATCATAATATTAGAGTTTTACTATCTTCACATGTTCAAATTAAGCCTAGATGAATGAAAAATTCTACCATATCATTTACCATGAACAAAACATCGATTATACAAAACAAATAGTATGGATCATTCGATCTAGAAATAAAGTTTAATTTATCATGTGAAGTTTCATCATTACAATGAATAACTACTCTTTTGTTCAATCAGAAATATGATTGATATTTCAAAACATTCTTGATATTATTTTCTCAAATTTGCTCAATCTAGCTACTTCAGGAGCACATTCAAGAGGTATAATTAATTTTGGTAGAACTTATACTAAGATCAAATAGATCTTACATATTTCAATTGTGAACGAAGATCTAGTTCTTCAAGAACTCAATCACAAATCTCTATCGACGGTGACAAAGGAAAATCACAATATTTTTTATTTTGCAATCTTTCACGAATACTTGATGTTAAATTATCAGTTCTTCTAGAACCATATCTCAAATCTTCTTAAACAATGATAAAAATAAAATAAAAAGTTATTCATTGTTTGAGCAATCCTTCATGGATGCTTTAATATTAAATTTTAGTTCTTCAGGAATGATATCTCAAATCTTCATAAACAATGGTAAAGAAAAATCTTTATTTGAGCGATCCTTCATGGATTCTTTAATATTAAATGAAAATTAGTTTTTCAGGAATTATATTACACATGATCTTCATAATGATCAAGAAAAATTCATTCTTTATACAATCCTTCAGGAATTTTGAATATTAGCTAACCTTTAATTTATTCTTTGAAGCGACTGTAATTGCTCATTTCTAATTAGAGTCACGTGAGTAGTCTTATTTGAATGACTTTCACCAAGAAAAATAAGATAATTTAATCTTAGAACGTTTTTAACACTTAAGCAATTCAAGAGTCCTATAAAAATATATTAGTTAAATAATAAAAATAAAAGTTGAGGAAATTATATGTTTATGAGAAAAATTTGTGAGACAACTTAACAACCAGAATAGATTGACAAATACAATGATCTAAAACATAAATATAGGAATAAAATTATCTGCTAATAGATCATATGCTTTTTGTTTTTAGGCATAACTACCAACAATAAGTCTATCGGTAACCGTATATCTCATGGTTTTAATACATTTAAAGTCTAACAACGGATGAAACCAGAAGGACATGTTTGTCTCAGTAGTAAAATAATAATAATACTTTTTGTTAACAAGATAAAGAAAAATGGCTATTTGAACAATCCTTCAAGATGCAAAGATCTTTACTGTTTAAGCAATTCTTTGGGAAAGCTTAAGTGTTAAATTCTTCTGGAATTTAACAAGAATAAACAAAGAAATATGTGACAATTATACATGTCAAATGACTTTTCCAACAAAATTGATACGCAAAACAAAAATTATATATCTATAGCTATGTATGAGATTAAAACCTTCGTAATCTTGTAGTCATCTAAATGTTCATATTATAATTATATATAACCAAAGAAAGAAAATGGTTCAAAAGACTTACCACAAGAATGTTCCTTTCCAGATTTCCAGCCAGTCTCGGTGTTACCAAGTTATATGCCCTCTAAGTCCTTCTTTTAAACAACACTATATGCTCCAAAAAAATTGAATCTCAACTGGTCAGAGCATCGTGCTGATAACGTGTTATGAAATTGATCCTTAGCATTGCAAGATATTATAAAATATATAAGAATAGAGAGAAAGAAACAAAGAGAGAATATAAGAGAGTATTGTATTACTTAACAAGTGTGTATCTTTACATCAAAACATAAGTCCTATTTATAGGATACAAATAAACAAGTGAATGATCACATGCAATCAAAGAACACTAACAACTCATTCAATATTGAGAGTTATAAGAAGTTGGAAGATCAAGAATTGACATCCACCAACATTATTATTCATAACAAAAGAATTAAACCTATTACTAACAACCACGTATCCCTTTAGAATATAAGTAATTTTTTCATGGCATAATGAACCCCTAATTTTACTTTGTTAGGGTCTAAATTCCGCACTATTTTTTAAGGCCTAGAATAGTCGCTCTGCTCGCATGCCTCAGATACGATCCTAAATTACTCTTAGCAACGATCAAACAAATATTTCATTTCACATAAGCCCAATACCTCATCAAATAAGTTTCTTCACAAAAAAATTATAAATAAGTCAACAAAGAATTAAACCTATTATTAACAACCACACATCCCTTTAGAATATAAGTAATTTATTCAGGGCATAATGAACCCCTAATTTTACTTTGTTAGGGTCCAAATTCCCCACTATTTTTTAGGGCCTAGAATAGTCGCCCTGCTCGCCTGTCTCAGATACGGTCCTGAATTATTCTTAGCAACAATCAAACAAATATTTCATTTAACATAAGCCCAATACCTCATCAAATAAGCTTCTTCACAAAGCTCATCGATCATCACATCATATAATTATCATTTGTAATAAACGATTCATACTTTGCTTGGTTTAGTTTCATGATAAAAGGGACAATGATCACAATATACAAGTTAGCAACCTACATCCACTTGGTTATTTACACTCGTTTTTATAAATATTATTAAAGTGCAAGTTAGCAAACTTCACTAATTTACACCCGCTTTCATCATTCTAAATATTGTTTCTTTAAAAGTTTGTCTCTACTTTTTCATGTTTTTAAAGCTTTTAGGTTTATTTGAACTTTGTTTTCTTAAAACTTTTGTTTTACTATTAAATCTATTGAACCTTTTTAAGGGCTCAGTCTAGGGTGGGAGAGCTTGATAGGTCTCCCACGGTAGGCAAGTGAAAATATTGTTTTTTTTTTTTTTGACGTTAAGTGAAAATATTGTTTTTCAACCATTAGATAGTGAAGTTCTATGGTTGTTAACATACACTCACAACACCAAATAATTTTTGCTTTATTTTCACTTTCCCTATTCCCTTGCCTCTACCAGATTCACCATTGCAACTACATGAAAAATGATGGGGAAAATTTTGGATTTTTTTCCTATGGATTTTCTTAAATAAAAATTGATATTTTTAATATTTGCAAATTATGTTCAAGAATAGGAATGTTTATCTTATGAGATTTCCTGTACACACCCAGATTTGTGTCGTTCTTTTTGAGTTTTCTACAATATCTTCTTTTTACGAGATTCATGATAAAATTGCATCGATTTACGGGATGTGGCTCTCTTTTATCCTGTAATTTTACAAGTTTGTTCGATTTTTTTTTATTTTTTTATCTTTTCTCTCAGAGTCCTTTTTTACATGTTCTTTTACCCTTCTTTTCCAAGTTTATGCCAAATTAGTGTATTATTGTATTATTATAAAGAAATTTCTGAAGAAAAATGAGGTTACATGAGATTTGAAGATGGTGGTAATTGATAAGAAGATAGAGAACGTAACATTAGAAATCTTGAACCAGATGAACCTTGTTGTTTAATCATCGATTCCATTGATTATTTTGGACTAATTTCATTGATTATTTTGGTGGTGATATATAAGAAGTTATTATTCTTAATTTGTTATTAAGAGAAACAGAATGAAAAAATAAATTAGTGTGAAATGTTAAATATTGTTGACAAACAAAGAAGAGTATATGGGGCTTTTGTTGACTTCCATTGGAGATTTTTGTGTTGTTGGCTTTTTGTAGAAACGAAGAGTGAGAGAGGTTGAGGGAAGAATGAGTTACATAGAAGAGAGAACAGAAATTGATATGGTGTATGCAGATGTACGGTGCACCTGCAGGTTTTTCACTTGCCTACAGTGGGAGACCTATTTTGGTCTCTCACCCTAGAAGACACCCTTTTTAAGGCATAAAAACCTTTTTTTTTTCACTATTAAAACTACTGAACTCTTTTTTTTTGTTGCTTATAAGGAAAAACGAAGCTTGCAACAAGTTTATCAAAGAAAAAGAGCTTCGGTTGATATACATTTTTTTGCTACAAGCTTCAATCTAAATAAATTTTTTGCACACGTTTATCAAAGAAAAAAGCTTCAGTACCTTATTTGATATAAAAAAAAAAGTTTAATGTCCATGAGAATGTACATGCCGCAAATCAAAACGTAAAACGAGGAACAGGCCGCAAATCAAAACGTAAAAAGAGGAAATTGTTACATGTGTGTTTTCTTGTTTTTTTTTTTAAATTGAAATTGACAAAATTACCCTTCAATTTAAAATTGGTTTGAATAGTGTCAAAGGGACCTTTTGGTAAAATGTTAGTGGATGTAACTTGCTAATTTGCACCTTCGTGTTTTTAGGTGGATGTAAGTTAGCAGCCCCTATATATATATATATATATATATATATATATCTTATGATACGACTTACCGAAGACATTAAAAGTAGCAATTATAGTTGAGAAAGTGAGGGATTTGAAAACTTGAAAACTAGTTTACCTTTTATACATCCATTCTAACCGTCCATGTTACATTTTATGTATGGATATTTTAGGTAAGAACTAATGATTTATCGACAAAAATTCATGATTTTATTGGACCGGTTTCTGCGGTCAACAATAAACCATAGTCACACAATCAGACATCGAAGATCATCCAATCTCGATTGGATGGTCCAAATTTAAACTTATTATTTTAAATAAAAAAATAGAACAATCAAATCTATCGAATTATGATTTATTCACATTCCCTTCAATGACTGAAGAAAGGAGATATGTTTTTCTTAACCACATGAAGGCTGACGATGATAGTTGATCAGTTCGATGACGATCGGTGAATCTGGATGGTTGTCCACGGTGTTTCGGTGCGGCAGAGGCTAAGTCTTCACAGTTGAAGTGGTGTCAGGCATGTTAGCACTTCAACTTTCAAATCAGAATCTGAAAGAGGTGGTTAAGTGCAAAAGGTGGCAAAAGTGAGTCACCCTTATATAGCGCGCGAATGCAACATTTATGTGAAACACGACGTGAATAGAGGAGTTCATTGGAGATGATTTGGATGGTCGAGATGGAGATGGGACGCGCGTCTTTGCAGTAGTCTGCATGGAGCTCAACATACTCACTCGTCGTGTTATCTCTAGTTCCTTAGGTGTGTGCCCTTTGGGTCTTGCTTTCGCGGACTTATGGTAAATGATTATTTTTATATAATGACATGGCAACAACTTTACGTCTTATTTTTCTTATGTTGTTTTGAGGTAAGAGTATTTTTCAAATAAACCATTAATTTAGTCTTTAAACCATTACTCTCTTCAATTTAGTCTTTAAATAATATAAATATGATAAGTAGTCCTGAAAATATATAAAATGTGTCAATTTAGTCCTTAATGCTAAAATGTCAGACTAAATTGATGATTTTTTAAAATATTTTTAGGATTAAATTGACAAGTTTTTAAGTACTTTTTTTGAAAAAAAAACTTAAATGACTAATTTGTTATAATTAAATAACCTAACGGAACCCTTTCTAATTTTTTTTTTGTGGTAGTCGGGGTTTGCACCCCAGACCTTGCATATATCATGCATTGTCCCAATCAACTGAGCTAAGCTCACGATGACTTATTATCCTTTAAAAAAAAATCATTTGAGGTAAAACAAATCATAGATTAGAGACTGTTAGTGGTTAAAAAGTCCTTTGTTTAGAGACTAATTTGGTGGTTTATTTGAGACTTCACATTGCACATGTAGCAGAAGTGCAGAACGTTGGCAAATGACTGAGTTTTTTTGCAACATGGTGTTCTTGATGCATGCCATGCCACAAACTATTGATTTATGTTATAACTTTCAAGAACTATTGATCCTTTCTTTTCACATTTGAGAAATAAGGGGGAGAAAATAATCAAGTCCCCTGCGAGTGAAATTGGTCGTTCTTTCTATGATAGTTTAAACACTCGGTACGAATCCTTGCAGTGAATAAAGTTTCTTATGTACTTAAATATTTTTATATCTGTTTCCGTAGTTTTATCAGCACAATGGTTGGGAAAGGAAATAAACTATGATCAACAGGCTTATATCTTTATGTGACTCAGTTATTTGGATTTTCAATATTTGATTTCTAATTTATTTCCATGAGTTAGGTGCAGAGTGATTTCTTTGTGATGATCTTGTATTAGCCTTGTAGATTTTGTGATTTCTTTGTGATGATTTCAATATTTTATATCTTGTATTTATTGGTGATGCTCTACACCACATGTTACGTTTAACATGTGACATATTATTAAAAACTAGGCTCACTATATTATATATTTTTTTAAGTGGCTTAATGACTGTACTTAAGAAAAAATAAGTAAGGTGTTCAGAGTTTGAACCTGATCCTTGCATGTTACAATGGATTGTCTTTGTAATCAACTGAATTATACTCATGAAGACATTATATTAAGTGTAAAACTGATACTTCATTTCCCATCCTTCCCTTTTTATAGGAATAATTTACAAAAAAAAAACCTGGGTATTAAAGAAAAATTGTTAAAATAATAAATGTCTAAAATATGTATTACTAAATTACCTTTTTATATAAATGCATTCAACCTTACTTTTCATATTCCAAGATAAATAATATATAACAAGAATTACTTACACATAAATAGAAGGTAAGCAGACAACAACCGATCATCGTAAACACAACATTCATGGACCTAGGAGACATGACATTGATATGCATGATTCTTTGAACTCTATGCAAAAGGTCGACAACCTTTGGTGCTAAGAAACCGAAAGTGTCAAAAGCAAATGGTATGAAAACATGTTGGTTGTCAGAACACGCTTTCTCACGTGATCCAACAAGTGGTGAAACCTCAATCAAGTACACACGGACATGTTTTCCCCTACCCATCCGTACATTATAATATCCGACATCCCTGATAGCAAATCTCTCATGTCGATCTTCTATCTAGTGGATCAATCAAAATATCCTCAGACGATCTCATTCTTTCATGATACTTTCTCATATTAATTGGAGATATAATTTAAAAAATAATAATAAATGAGTCTTTTACCGAAGGACAACCATTTTTCTTATAGTTAAAATACAAATAGCAACATTCTCCATAAATAATAAATGGATTCCAATTGTAACTCATGAAACATAAATGCCGCCCCTTATCTCAACTCAATCATACACTTTCTCTTCCCTTGTTTTCAGTTCACTCAGATGAAGTTGGCTTTATAACACCATCACTGTTCCAATTACCAAGCAAGCAACGCCATGTCTCCTCCTACACCTTCATTCCTTCTTTTCCTTTCTCTATTCGCCATTGCTCTCTCTTTTACCGGTAATTAATTCCTTCTATTTTTTATTATTTGCATTCCTCTCATTCTTACTTTCTTCCAACCAATATTTCTCCAGAAAGTGCGAAAACAACTATTCAACTTTCTACTTCACTTTCTTTAACTTCTTCTTCCTTTTTTTACAGACTCACAATCCTTCGTCGGCGTTAACTATGGTCAGACCGCCGACAATCTTCCACCACCGGAAGCCACTGCCAAGCTTCTCCAATCCACCACTATCGGAAAAGTACGTATCTACGGCGCCGATCCCGCAATCATAAAATCCCTTGCTATTTCCGGCATCGAAATTGTCATCGGGGCCGCAAACAACGACATTCCAAGTCTAGCTTCTGATCCTAACGCCGCAACTCAATGGATAAACACAAACGTCTTGCCTTATTACCCTGCCAGTAACATCACTCTCATCACCGTCGGTAACGAGGTTTTAACTTCCGGTGATCAAGGACTTGTTTCACAGCTCATGCCGGCGATTCGAAATGTCCAAACTGCTCTCAGCTCGGTGAAGCTCGGCGGAAAGGTGAAGGTATCCACCGTACATTCCATGGCGGTGTTGTCTCAGTCGGATCCACCTTCGTCCGGGTTGTTTAACCCGGCGTTACGAAATACGTTGAATCAGTTGTTGGCGTTTCTGAAGGATAATAAATCGCCGTTTACAGTTAATCCGTATCCGTTTTTTGCTTACCAGAGTGATCCAAGACCCGAAACGCTTGCGTTCTGTTTATTTCAACCGAATTCGGGTCGGGTTGACTCGGGTAACGGAAAACTCTATACCAACATGTTCGATGCTCAGGTAACGTTCCCATTTTTTAATTTTCATGTTGTCTTTAATTAATTAATTAATTTATTGATGTAAAACGAAAAGTTTAAATGGGAGTATCGAAAAGACAATCTTTCTCTGTTTTTCAACATTCCGCATGACATGCGCACGTGTTGCCAGAATTAGGAAAAGATCAATAGCCAATTCTTTCTTAGAGGAATGATAGCAACACTCACTTTTGAACACTCTCTTTAACACTCACTCTTTTATTGGTTTAAATCATTGTGAGTGTACACTTTGGAAATAGAACCCACACAAAGTGGTGGGACATGCATGAATTTCATCTAATAAAAGAGTGAGTGTTAGAGAGAGTGTTCAAAAGAGAGTGTTGCTAGCATTCATCATCTACTAACTATACCAAATCACATATAATCGTTAAAACTTGGGTAGAGGGGTGAATTCAAATAGTGACGGTGTTTTGGCCAGCAATTTTAATATTTTTATTAGTTAATTTAGAATTTGTGGACAATTCTGTCTTGGAGTGAAACAGGTCTTTGCATAAAGCAATGGAAAAAAATTAATAGAGAAATAAATTAATCTATTTTAATGATTTGAACTAAAAGTTGATGGAACTTCTACGGTACACCCGTAAATTAAGGTGTACCGGTACACTTACACAAATAAATGGAAAAATTAAAAGCTTTGTTTATATATATGAGTGAAACAAGCGTTGCATCATTTAAAATTTTAAATAAATACTGCTTCAAACCGTTCCATTTTACTTCGACCGCGAGTCAAATAAGTATTTTTTAATAATATGAACTTATAAACTATAAACTAACTCGTCCATCCCTTGCGTCTTGCAAGGATGACATTTAATAATATTTGCCGATTAAAAAAAAAAAACTATAAACTAACTTACTGCATTTGCTAAACCGGCCCTTATGTACAAATATATTATTTTAAAAGAAATCATGGTTTCTTTCGTGATTTTTTGATAATTTTTTAAAGTATATATATATACTTTTTATTACAACCGCAATATGTTCTCTTTGAGTTTAGATGACTTAAACTTTCTGTCTTGAGCTTGGAAATGTTAAATGTCCACATAAGACTTGCGTAAGCAGACCATTCACGGGTTAATTGGTCTAAAGAGCAAACACATATTTGATTAGTAGTCTAGAGTGACACTGATGTCAAATTGTAAGGAATAAAGTTGTTCTTATCCATATGTGATTGAGAATGCTGTCCTCTGTTTCCTTTGTTTGGGTTTCAACTGTGAAACAATGAGTCCATAGATTATAATCTCATGACTTTGATTGGAGACAAGCTGGCACTGATAATGTGGTCACAAGTCTTTCCAAAGTCTCAATAATTGTTTGGCATAGTAGAGAAAATGGACCCATAGTAATAGTAGTAGCAAGTATGGTAATGGTAGGTAGATCCTTACTCTTTTTCGATCTCATGGAATAAAGAGGTGAAAAAGTTTCCAATGTCAGTGAATGTACTAGTATGTCTTTACGCTCCTAATTAACATCCTAGTCTTTGTCCACTTGCCCCTCTTATTTTTGACATGTTGGTAGGGTAAAAAAGTTGTGATGCCAGTTTCACATTAAAAAATGCTATGTTAATTAATAAGCTAATGAACTTAAACTAGCTTATTCTTGGTTGTTTACTTTATTTTAACTCTCTATTAGTCCTCCTCATAGAGTCAAAAAAGTTGGTAGCAGCATTAATATTTGTTGACAATTTGTATTGTTGTATAAGTTTACCTTTTAATAGAGAAAAATTTGTTTATGTTTTCGTCACCATATTTATTACAATTCTAAAAAAAGAAAAGATGTAACGTAATCAGATGCATATCAGTAAAGAAATAATTAAATCGGTTGAAAATATGAAATGAATCTTATAAAAAAGGGCAAAGAAAAAGTTTGAGATGTTCTTATATTTAAGAACAAAGAAATAATTAGCGGTATTTGATTTTCTTGCTGATTTTTTGAGCAGGTTGATGCTGTGCATTCTGCACTGAGTGCTATGAGCTATGAGATCATTGAGATTGTGGTTGCTGAGACAGGATGGCCTTCTAGCGGGGACAGCAATGAAGTAGGACCAAGTGTTGAAAACGCCAAGGCCTATAATGGCAACCTTATTACTCATCTTAGATCATTAGTTGGTACCCCTTTGATACCTGGAAAGTCTGTGGACACTTATATTTTTGCACTCTATGATGAAAACCTCAAACCTGGCCCAGGTTCTGAACGCGCCTTCGGCCTTTTCAAAACCGATCTTACCGTGTCATATGATGTTGGCTTGGCCAGGTCTAGCCAGCAGGTGAGCAAATTGTTAATCTTTAAGTCATTAAACGTTCAGTTTCTAATTCTGTCACTAAACATTAGAGAAGTTAAAAGTTGAAAATTAGTTTCAATTTTTCCTATTTCTGTTGACAATTCAATTTTTTGGTTAGTATAATGTTACGATATTGGTAAGATGTTTGATTGATTTTCAGAATCCACCATCAACTAGTCCAGTTACTCCAGCACCTATCACTTCTGCTGGATGGTGTGTTCCTAAGGCAGGAGTCTCTGATGCACAGTTGCAAAACAATATTGACTATGCATGTAGCCAAGGCATAGATTGTGGGCCAATACAACCAGGAGGAGCATGTTTTGAACCCAACACGGTAGCATCCCATGCTGCCTTTGTAATGAATCTTTACTACCAAACGTTTGGCAGAAATCAATGGAACTGTGATTTCTCTCAAACAGCAACACTCACATCCCAAAATCCAAGTAAATATTATCTCGATACTTTTACGTTCAGGTCTTTGTTTCAATTATGCTTGTTAGTTCTAAATACTGATAAAAAATGATGAAAAACATGTCACTTGGCCACTGATCAATAAAAAAATGATGAAAAACATGTCACTTGGCCATGATGCATAATAAAAAACTGTACATTATTGGAAAATTATTGGAAATAGTAGACTGTTCTTTTAAGCTGTGCTTTATGGCTGTGGTTGTGGTTTGTGGCTTATGAGTGACCTACAAGTAATAAGGTTCTAACGTTTAAGCCTCCAGTGAATTCGATAAAATCACAGTAGTAACATTGTGATTTTTGTTAAAGTTCGTAAATGCAGCTTTGCCAAAATTATCATACATGCATTGTGTTTGTTATCTAACTCGATTTTCCTCCTCTTCTTGGTAGGTTACAATGCTTGCAATTACGCAGGTGGGAATACCTGAAAAGCAGATGCTTCAGCTCGGCTTTAGTAAATAAGTTTTTTCTAAACAAAGTACTTCATTAATTTAAATTTTAATCAACGAATAAGGGTTTATCCGCGGCCCTCTTTTATTTATAACCTTTTAATTTAGCATGTTTTTAATTATTCATCATCAAGGCATGACAATTCTGGCCTGCATACCCAACCTTATTCTACCTTTTTTTCTTCTTAATATTATAGTATCTCCTTTTCTTTTTTTTTGGATTATTCATTATAGTATCTCTTTTGGGTATGAGTATGCGTTGTATAACGTGTCCTTGTGGCAATCCATTTTCATAGATTATTGACCTCTCAGCGTGAAAACTGAAGGAAAAAAATATCCATTTACTGACGTGTTTGTTGCATACAAAATAATTTCATATTATATGTAAAACTTTTTACACATGTATGCAATCTAGTGGCGGAACCAGATAAAAAAATTTGGAGTGGCCGCCATCAAAATAAACTGAAATATATAAATCATATTTTATACAACACATTTAAGTTGTAATAAACCAAAAATCGACACTTCAAAATTTAAACTACATAATATATAAAGTCGATCATTAAATACTTAAAATGACACTTTACGCTTTTCGAGTGACTTGAAATCATCAATAATTAACTCAGAACTAATATATGCACTAATTTCCCTTTCAATATAAACTAACATGCTATCTGTTAGAAACTCAAGTTCCATCTTGTTTCTCAATTTAACAATATGTAATGAACAAGAATGATTGAAATTGATAAAGGAAACAAAGTTAAGTGTACTAGACAAGAAAAGTGGATTTATTAGGGTATCATTTACAATTTTTCCAAATTAATTCTGCCAAATTTCAAGGTATAAAAAAATAATTTTTTTTTAAGATGGGGTGGCCGTGGCTCCCCCTGGTTCCGCCACTGATGCAATCGATATCATAAAGTTATGTTGGCAAAAACGAAAAAAAGCTACTGTACTACCAGTCACAGATGGGAGTGAACATGCAACAAATAGAACTATTAAATAAAATTTGATTTGTCATGAAAGTTGCTCTTAAGGATTTATCCGCTTGATGTGTGCATTTTTAAGCAAGAGGAGCAACAAAACAGAAAGCTAGAAAATGTAAGCAAGAGGTAACCCATGAGCATTTTTAAGAGAAGGAAATACTACATTATAATTATAATTGCATCACATGCTGCAATTTTGTAGACACAAGAATAATCGGATATGATCAGTCAGCTAACTCATACAATTGTCTTCTAAAATAATTAATGACGCAAATCAAAAGGATGCGATGCAAATTAATCATGCAAGTGGGGGAGAATTAGAAGATTTTTCACTAAAATCAAGGGTTCTTTGGCCCAAATCGCATGATGAGTCCTCTTTTTCGCTTGCTACACTCATGCCTTTCATATCAAATTTATTTAGATGGAAGAAAAGATTTAGTTTTGATCACAATAGCAATACACGTTCCAAAAATAAGCTTGTCATTCACATATGATAACATGTTTTCCGTCTAAAGATTTAATGTATACATATTTGTCAACTTCAATAGAGGAGAAACCATCACCAAGATTTCATTGAGATATACAAAGGTATTGGCATGTGGATTGTGACATTTTATCTAAAAAAATATATTGATGTATGGACACGCATCCCTTAGATTATCATTGACTTTGAGAATCATCGATATTCAAAGCACAATGTTTTTTTAATAATAGAGTTAATGAAATGCAAAGCACAAAGGTTTGTTTTTAACAAAATTAAAGCTTGATAAATTTCTAAATACCTAAGGGTAAGATAAATTATGAATTATGACAGGATCAAGAGCATAAAAATGAGAACTCTATACGTTTTCAGTATGTTAAAAATTTCAAACTAATCGGATAAAACTAAAGCAAACGGATAAAATTAAAAAAAAAAGGGATAATATATATCAAAGTATGAAATTATGAAGTCAAATATAATATTGTCATGTCTATTATCCCTAACGCTAAGACTTTTTTTTTTTTTTCCTTAATTAGGTTTGTTAAATTCAACCTTCTGTCATTTAAGTAGTTATTATTTCCAGACACTAATAGAAACAATCAAAGTGTCTTACATTTATACCTTAAAGGATCAAAATAATAGAAATAAATTAAATGACAAAAATATTTAATGTATATTTTTAAGGGATCAAAATAAAAGTAAAAATAATTGAAATTGCCAAAAATATTATTCAATGCTTTTCATAATGATTTTCATGTTATGTTGTGGGTTCTCTTCTGGTCTGGTATTAAAATTGATGGTATATGTTAGATTTTGTGGCATAATAATCATACTCTGTATAAAATATTGCGAACAGCTAAGACAAGCATCCGATGTCGTCCAGCGGTTAGGATATCTGGCTTTCACCCAGGAGACCCGGGTTCGATTCCCGGCATCGGAATATTTTTTTATTTATTTATTACGAAGTGAAATAACAAAATTACTATCCGTTAATTATTAATAATCGTAATAAAGAATGATGATAAGTTTTAAGTTTAGTTGATTGATAAAAAAGAAGCAGGCAGAGGCGGAGGAAGTGGGCCCGGCGGCGTGAGTGAATAATAATAACTTGATCTTTTTCTTCTTCTTCTTCACATCTCAACCATTTGTAATTGTAAATTGATATTCATCATCGATGTCAGTTACGGAGCTGAAGGAACGTCACATAGCTGCAACGGAAACCGTCAACAATCTCAGAGAACGTTTGAAGCAAAGACGCATCTCTCTTCTTGATACAGATAGTGAGTTCATTTCTTCAATTTAATTCATTAGATCTATCTTCTAACTCAACAATTTCTCTTTCTAGTTGCTGGCTATGCAAAGTCTCAAGGTAGAACTCCTGTCACTTTTGGTCCCACCGATATCCTTTGTTGTAGAACTCTCCAAGGTCATACCGGAAAGGTTTTATTCTTACTTTCGTTTTAATTGTCTTTATTATTGTCTTTTTTATTTACTCATTAACTCATTTTAATTTTAAAGGTTTACTCATTGGATTGGACTTCAGAAAAGAATCGAATTGTTAGTGCTTCTCAAGATGGTAGATTAATAGTATGGAATGCTCTAACAAGCCAGAAAACTCATGCTATAAAGCTTCCTTGTGCATGGGTTATGACATGTGCTTTTTCCCCAACTGGTCAATCTGTTGCATGCGGTGGTCTTGACAGTGTTTGCTCTATTTTCAATCTTAATTCACCCACTGACAGGGATGGTAATCTCAATGTTTCAAGGATGCTTACTGGACATAAAGGTTATGTTTCATCTTGTCAGTATGTTCCTGGTGAAGACACTCACTTAATTACTGCTTCTGGCGATCAAACTTGTGTTTTATGGGATATTACCACTGGCCTCAGAACATCTGTTTTTGGAGGTGAATTTCAGTCTGGACATACTGCAGATGTACTTAGGTACTGTTTCACTTGTTTTAATACTCTACCCAGATCTATATTAAGTATGGAATCATCGCTAAGAAATATTTCTTTTCTTTTCTCACTCTCAGCATTTCCATTAATGGATCCAACTCCAAAATGTTTGTATCTGGTTCTTGCGATGCGACTGCCAGATTGTGGGACACTCGTGTTGCAAGTCGAGCAGTGCGCACATTTCATGGGCATGAGGGTGATGTTAATTCTGTCAAATTCTTTCCTGATGGAAATAGATTTGGAACTGGCTCAGAAGATGGAACTTGCAGATTGTTTGACATTAGGACTGGACACCAACTTCAAGTATATAATCAGCAACACAGCAGTGACAACGAAATGGCACATGTGACCTCCATTGCATTCTCCATATCCGGAAGACTTCTTATTGCTGGATATACAAATGGCGATTGCTATGTTTGGGATACTTTATTGGCTAAGGTAATTGTTGCTTTAGTGTGATCATGTAAAACAAAAATAGGGCATTTTCTTTCTGCTCATCGCCTCGTACCACAGTGAACTGGGGATTACTATGTTTGCTACACTTTTGGCAAAGATAACTGGTGTTTTATTTCTACTTATTATGTTTTGGGATATTTTATTTCGAAAGCTACTTGGTGCTTTAGTGTGACCTAAAACAACAGTTGGGTGTCTTCTTTTTACTTACTGCCTCCTACCGTAGTTAAAGCAAACTTAGATTTTAAATGGAACATATGCTTCATTGCGGTTGTTTATTTTCAGTGTCAATCCAACTGCCAAATTAGAATTCTTATTGAGTAGATCAACTCTACAAATTTTTATAAAATTTCAAAACTATTTGACACTTCATCAAATAACCCTACTTGAATGTATAATATGCTTCTTAAAAAATTACATTGGTACAAATTTTGAATTTATAAGCAATTTGTATGTTTGATCATTAATATAATATGATACCGATCCACGGTTGGATTGGTGAAATTCTATGTTTAGAGTTATTAAGAGGAGCAACTCTGCTCATAGTTACTCTTGGAGTAACTTGATCCCACCTCAAAGAACATGATGTTTCTGGCTTGGCAGTGAGGAACTGGCTTATATAGAAAATAAGATCCTCTGTGACACATACTAACAGCATGTTTAGTTTCTATTAATTAATTGTTTGCTTTACTTCTACATGCGATTTGGGGGTGAGTTCTGGTTCCATTATGCTTTCAACATTTCAATCTGTGGTGGCATTGTGTTGGAATAGGGCCTCTGAGTCTATTAATCATGATGAGCTCACTAGGCATTATCTTGTATATAAATTGCCTCATAACTTTCTGATATTCCTTTTGCTATCACAATGACTTTTGATGTGGAGCTTTTATACTGCTGTTTATTTTATTTTGTACTTCTATTTATGTCTCAAGTCATTGCCTAAGACCTTGTTTTGTGGGCCAGTAAAAGCAGTTAATATGAATCATTCGAAGGAAATTTTTTTCTTATTTTGAAGGGAAAATTGAAGTTTTATCTTCTGAAAAAGAGTGGATGTTCCAACTCCCATTAATATAGACTAGGAGTATATGAAATCTCAGACTTGGCAAACTTGCCATATTTTTTGAAAAAAGAAAAACTGAACAAAAACAAAATGCTATTATGTGAAAGCATGATATTTTCTGACACTGCTTTCTCTTTCCATTTATTTGTACTTGCTCTTGTACTTCTGTGGTTGTGCCTAGTTGCAACTTTTGTCAGTAAGACTGACTAACTGACTATACTTGCTTCTTCATTTGGTTGTAGGTGGTCCTGAATCTAGGATCTCTTCAAAACTCTCATGAAGGCAGGATCACCTGTTTGGGTTTGTCTGCTGATGGAAGTGCTTTGTGTACAGGAAGTTGGGACACAAATTTAAAGGTGAGCAAACACTTTAGTCTGATACTTAAAACTTATAGGTTATGTGTGATATAGGGGGTGGTTACCAATTTTGGAAGTTAGCTTCAATGTTGGTGATATTTTTCATGTTTTTTTACGTCACTAGAATGATTGTAGGATTGAACTTCAAAAGAACTAGGCTTTTATGTTAGTTTATAAGCTTTCCTTAAGGTTAAACCTTTAAAAAGAATTAGGAATTAAGCAAAAATAAAAAGGCATTATATTTATGATGGCATGCGAGCTTATAGAGGTTTAACATGTTCTGAGTTGAACTCCAAAACATACTTCCTTTAGGATTGTTAAGGACCTTGCATAAATGAATCTTCTGGTCATAATACTGGGACTTATTCCAAGTTAGTGGTAAATTTTTTGGTTAGAAAAATCATGTTCTGCCCTGAAGTTGGTATCATATTTTTTGCTCAGCTGTTTTTGTCCTAGGATTGTCTCACTGATAGGACATCTAGGCAAGGCACATTCTAGAAAAGAGGGAATGTGAGTTAGAACTCAGTTTCTCTGTGTTTCATCATCACCGCCCTCAACGTTTGACGAAACTTCGTCATAAACAATTGACGAAACTCCGCCACAAACAATTGGACACATTCTTCAAATCTTCCCAATCTTGCTTCCAATGCATCCAGGCGTTCATCCTCAGATGTATTCAGTGGCATGATTGATCTCTAGCTCTTGTCAAATATCCGACTGGTCGGACCAACGATAGAACTCGTAAAATCAAGATAACAAAACTGTATTTACTGAATGGTAATAGTGAGCTGAAAGGCTCTACTATGGTGGAATAACATAAAACAAAAGGATAAACCAGAGTGTGAACACTCCTACCAGAGCACAATGCTCCTAACTAGAGAGAAACCTCTCCAATTAACAATACTTCTCATTGACTCACTCACTAGCCTTCCCTCTCTTTTATAACAAAAATATCCCTAAAATAAAGAACGTTGCTAACTAACTCATATTCCCTCTCTTATAGAATCTTCTAGCATGTGGTTTGTCTAAGTGTCTTATCACTTACTATACCAACATTTTTTTTTCTTTGATAACATTACTATACTATGGTAACCATGCATATTTGTATCATATAATATATCCAGGAACGCTGATGTATGTGGATTCCACTGATTATATACATGGATGTGGTATTTTCTGAGTGCCATCTATCTTGAAAAAAATGTTTAGGCGTTAGTTTGACATAATTACTTGCTTCTTGCAGATATGGGCATTTGGAGGGCATAGGAAGGTGATTTGAGCCATCCATGGGGTAAAGACTCATACTTTGACTCCTTTGTCAGGGCCACTCCTTGTAGGGTATTGTGGTTCATCACAATCCAGTAGTGATGCTTCTGATGTTGACTTTGGTAAAAAATTGGAAGACAAAGTTTATATCCTTTAGCAATGGAATTAGTGCAGCCTTTGTTTAGCTCCATGCTCATTGGTTCTTGTGTGTGATCTAGTGTAAACCAAAACATAGGACTATTTACTTTTCCGTCTCCTCAATTTCACTATTTGAAGTAAATGTATGTTCACAGACACAGTGGTTGAATGAGATTTGGATCAGTCAAGACTTGGGAGGATGTTTGTATCCCCATTGTAAAATCGAATCTTTCTCTTCAAATCAATTCCTATCAAAGAAACTCTTTTGTAACTTTTCACTTTTAGCGAAAATTGATTCCGCATTAAAAACCTTTCATAAACAAAAGATCAAGCATGTGTCTTAATTTCTCTATTTTACCCCTCCAAAACCAACTCAAACTCTGAAAGTTGAAACAATGAAGAGGAAAAGAAACGGTATACCCTTTCTCTTGGTTAAGAGAGAGATTAATCATCATCAGTTGTCGTTGATGTTTCGAGCAATGTTCAAGCAACATCCATGATATACTATCTTTATTACCGTATTAACCGTTGTGTTTTCAATCAATGGCCATAATTTTGCCTCTCACTTTTATTGAATCAAATTATTCTCCCATATTAACAGATGGGATTCTGAATTGTGGTCAAGAAATAAGAATAACAAATGCAATTCATTAGCAGAAGCTTTTTATTGTAAGAAAAAAATGACCGAATCATTCCATTCAAAGCAAGGGTGGTAAATGGATTGAGTTAGTCGGACCGACATGTTTAACCTACTTTAAATTGTGTGAATCAAAGACTTAAACTTGACCACTAAAATGGGACTGTCTATTTTTAACCCGATGAAAAAGCAAGGTGATGATGGGACAGTGGGGTTAGTGGGGTTGCTCCTCTTTGCCATCTCTAGTTCAAACCACAAAAATTTCTATTTGTTGTCAATTCACCGGTTTAAATCTCAAATCTTCTTGAGTTTTACTTTTCCCACCCTATGACTTTCCTCGCGAGCCCTAATTTTTTTTCCAAAATTACCCCTGGTCCGGATTTTGTTTTCCGGATTGAATTGTTATAATTTACCAGATGTATCCAAAATTTAAAATCCGGAATGACTTTTTTCCAGAATTTTTTCATTTTTAAGCATTGAGATTCATAAATAAATCAAAAAAACATAAAACAGAAATAAAAAGACAAAAAGATAAAAACAACTCATTTCATTGATATTTGAATAATACATTACAATAATGTTGAACCTTTTTACATAAGAACCTAAAACTATTCCTAATCTTATTACATAAGAACCTAAAACTATTTCTACGGGGGTAAGCTATACCAGTGGCTCCGGCTGAGATGACATACCAGTAGCTTCACTGTTGGTGGGGAGACAGAGGGGGCACAGGGGCATCTAGGGAGCAAGAGACCATGATGGCCAAACTTACGCCCAGACAGACCAACCTCATACCCAGACTGATCCCTTCCCTGTTGACCGATCATATGACCCCTGATGGATTTTCAAATAGGCCTCTTTCTATGAAAGGCCAACAATGAAAACACATTATTGTAGAAGGAAGAGGAGAAGAGGGTGTGAGAAATTTTGAACATTTGAAGCCTATTTATAGGGAGGGAGGGAGGGACCAAAAACGTGTTTGAAAGCCATAATTACAGTCAAAAAACGTGTAAAAACACGTTTTTTTGACTTGACCACCATCCAAAACGTTTTCTTTGTGGTGCAGACCACCAGTCAAAATGGTCTGGTGTAGTCCGGATTATATAATCCGGAAAGCATCATGGTTTCCGGATTATATAATCCGGAAAAATACGATACTGGGGGTGTGTATATATGCGAAACTTGCCTTTTTCAGTAGGGTGATGGATGGTTCAGATTTTATAATCCGAATTGCTTCAGCATTGGATTCTTTTGTGTGACCCACATTGCACTGACAGTTTTTGTGGTCCACCACACCCAGATACCTTTATAAATAGGGGTCCCTGTTTTCATTACAAGTAAACTACAGTAGAAAAAAATCATGGAACTCTCTGGCTTTGATCCGAACACCAAGCTAGCGGCAGTCTACTACAACGGTGGAATGTAACGCCTTACTTCTATTAAAGCGATAAAACACGCGAATAAAACATTTATTCAAGAAATAGACGCTACGTCTTCAACAAATATCATACAACATGCATTTATAAAATTCTCAACAGTTGCAGCAGATATAAATCATACATCACCAAAGTATACATGTCATAAGATCAACATATATCCATAAATAAAATCTCCAAAACCCGACAAATGGGCAAAATCTCCATAATGTAAATAAATCTAGAGAATCATAAAGACTGACACATAATCAGAGCCTAATCTAAGACTCTAATGGATAAACAGAGGAAGCTCCCGCTATCCTCAAGCAACTCACCAAGCAGCAAACAAATTAATCATGCACGCCGTCTACCCATTCATACAAATAGG
>Ga0315915_1001116_pt1 | contig 31532 bp, 24 predicted proteins | sample MpolbnodulesMG_FD_207738 | JGI IMG/M metagenome (GOLD analysis project Ga0315915, IMG submission 207738) | Medicago polymorpha root nodule microbial communities from Los Angeles, California, United States - branched nodules | ecosystem: Host-associated > Plants > Roots > Nodule | place: USA... | reverse complement strand
CATGCTTTTAGTTGCAAATCAAAAAGGAGGGGTTTTCTTCTTACATGGTTATGGAGGCACAGGTAAAACGTTTATGTGGCGAACCCTTGCAAGTGCATTAAGGTCGAAACAGGATATTGTCTTGAAAGTAGCGACAAGTGGAATTGCATCTCTCCTGCTACCTGGTGGGATAACTGCTCATTCAAAGTTCAGAATACCAGTACTCACTTTTGACAATTCAACTTGCAAGATAGACCATGATAGTGATATGGCATATCTTCTACGGCAGACCAAACTTATCATATGGGATGAAGCACCCATGGCTCATAGGTATACTTTTGAGTGTTTAGATAGAACACTTAAAGATATAATGGGTGACGGTGAGAACAAATGTGATCTCATTTTTGGGGGAAAAGTGATAGTTTTTGGCGGAGATTTTCGTTAGATTCTACCTGTTATACCAAGAGGAAATCGTTCTGACATTGTTCATGCATCAATTAATGCTTCCTATATTTGGGATCATTGTGAAGTACTTACATTGACAAGGAATATGAGATTGAAAGTTGGTGCTAATACCCAAGAAAATAAAGAAATTTCTGAATTTTCAAATTGGTTGTTAAGCGTCGGTGAGGGCAAGGTTTCTGAACTAAACGATGGTTTTGCTGAAATTCCAATTCCAAAGGATATGTTGATCACAGAATACCAGGATCCTCTTCTTGCAATTGTTCAGAGTACTTATCCTGATTTTCTTGATAACTATCAGTCATATGACTATTTAAAAAGCAGAGCTATTTTAGCATCAACAATTGAAGTAGTGGATCAAATAAATGAGTATATTCTAGGATTAATGCCAGGTATCAAACATTTTTAAACGTTTTTATTCAACCATGATTTAGTTTTGAACTTTACACATTTCTATTTATATGGTATTATAATGACCAGGGGAAGAAAAAATCTACTACGGTTGCAATGTAGTTGACCGATCTGAAATCCATGATACAAACATTGTTGATGTCGTCTTGCCTGAGTTCCTAAGTACGCTACGCACTTCAGGACTACCAAACCATCAAATCAAATTGAAAGTTGGATGCCCCATTATGCTGTTAAGAAATATAGATCAATCTGAAGGTCTTTGCAAAGGCACAAGGTTGATAGTCACCAAAATGGCAAATCATGTGCTTGAGGCTAGAATTATGGGGGGAACACATCATGGGAATATTATTTATATTCCACGTATGGATATGTCTCCATCTCAATCTCCTTGGCCATTTAAGTTGTGTAGGAGGCAGTTCCCAATTGTTGTTTCGTATGCAATGACGATCAACAAATCTTAGGGCCAATCATTGGATTGAGTTGGACTTTATTTACCCAAGGATGTTTTTAGTCATGGCCAAATCTATGTCGCAATCTCAAGAGTGAAAAGCAAAAAAGGAATTAAGATTTTGATACATGATAAGAAGAAACTCCCAAAAGAAACAACAACAAATGTTGTTTATAAAGAGGTCTTTCAAAATGTTTGATAAGTAAGTCACTCGAATACTGTTACTATGCTATTTGTCTTGCATAACTAAAACTAATTTAGTTACCTGTTCATATTCATTTTAATTGAACAAAATACATTACTTACAGGATGTTTCAGGTTCACAGATGTTGAACGGTTGCTAAACATCTTAGCTCTTACTTTATTATTTACAGGTTAGCTTATTCACTTGATCAATGACTTCTACAACTTTCTGTTATCTCCTGCAATCTATTATATAATTCACTTGACCATAGTTTACATAACAATTCACAATACTTACAGGTTCTTTCAAGTTTGCGTATGAAGTGATGTTTGCATATCCCAATCTCCAATATGTCAACACTATACCTGAAAAAATCAATATACATTCGTTAATTTATTGTATTATTTCAACTTTGTACCTTCCTTAATTTGTTTATGCATGTAACTTATGATGCTATTTAAACAATATTACTCTAATTTACCTCCTAAATGGATCTTATGCTTCACAACCATTTGAAACTTTATCACTTCCTATTTTACAAAATTGGATTCAGCCAAACATGTATGCTCTGTTCTTTCAAAACTCATACTACTTGGTTCAAAAGAGTTTCAATATTTTACTTATTTACTACATTACAATCAAAGCGTTTTTATATCATCCTGCTTTAATACGAAGTTACCTTAATATTGTTGTAGATTCCACATAACATGCATATCTACCACCATTGATTTCATTTAAGTTAAGTCTGCATGGTTGGCAGAATAACCCTTGGCTAAACACTATTGCTTTCAGCAGCTAGCTATAGTAGAGTCTTAAATTCACTTCACACTACTCACTTTTGTTCTTATGCTTGCTTAATTCATATAGTAATGATGCATAATATTATATCTTTTATTCCTGCATAGAATTATACCAAACTGAATTAGTACCATGGCCCACTACTATCAAACTCGAATCTTATTAATGACAAAAGACATGAAGACCGAGGCATTAACAACTACTAAAGACTTCCTTAAAAAAAAAAAACTACTAAAGACCATGTATTATAAATAATGTAGACCATAGTGTACTAAAGTTAAAGTTGCACATGTTGTATAGTTGATTTGATAAATGTTTATTCACAAATCATATGATAAACGAATATATTCCTACATTTGCAAAAACATGCACACTCAACCAAATTTGCAGATTAAAATTACTTGTGCATCCCAACTTTATACATCAACATTTATATATTTTTTATACTATTATTTGACACATATATTAATTGATACTCCCTCCATCCCGCAATAGATAACCCATTTTAAAATGTTCAATTTTTATCTAACTTACTTTGACCATATTTTATACTAATATACAAAGATAAATAATATTATATAAGATGTTCTTAGATTCGTCTCGATGAGTGTTTTAAAAATATCAAATTTTCAAAAAAAATTCTAATATATTATTCAACATATTTAAGCTCAAAATTATGTATTGGTGTGCGTAATATGGTCAATTGTGTCATATATTATGGGACGGAGGGAATAAAATTATTACTAATTGTTACTCCGATAAAAAATATCACAACATCTGATTTCTACATCCAAATTGAATTTTTTTTTATCTATAAGTTTAGTTGTTTTAAAGAATTTATGAAAAATTCGTTCCACGTTAAAATAATATAATTTGAGTGATTGTAATTTTCATAGTGTTCTTTACTTTTCTTAAATGGTGGGAGTATATCATTTGCTTTTCATACTTTCAATGTTAAGTTCAATTCATACTTTTACTACCAAGCCTGCAACACGCTTTCATCTATATTCCCAATATATATTATTAACATTCATTTTTATGTCTTCTTCAAAAAAATACAAGTTTTATATGTCTTCTAGCAAAAGCGGACATATCTATGTATTCCCAATTCATGCTTTTACTACCAAGACTGCAACACGCTTTCATATCTCTTATAGCAAAAGTACAAATATCAATCTTTTAACTATGAACAGTGCATCTTACAATTGTTGACCCTTTTCATACACAATTGTATTTTTCCTACTTCAATTATTGAGTTACTCAGTTTAATTCTAACAAAATAATATAATAATGTCTTTACATACTTTACTCCCCTCTATAGAGTTCCTTATTTTTATCTTATAAACTTACATCAAAATCTCAATCATGGATTCAAATAGGTTTTTGGTCTTTAATCCCATGTTGCTTTTGGGTTTTAATTGTTGTCCCGAAACATTAATAATACCATTAACCAAAATAGGCTTTCTCAACATTGAACCTTACAATAAACCTTCTCTTACAAATATTTTTCATACCCTACTAAATAAAATCACATTCAGAATTTGTTTTACATACTAATTACAAATTTAATTTTATCTACTTTTAAATATTTTTAAAAATTATTATTACATTACATTATTTTTTTAATGTTATGTCACAATTTTAAATTTGGTTTCAATTTAATTGGTAAATTACTAAATTTTACTATACCAAATGTTTATGTTATGAACAAAACCTTACGAAAGGCCGACTTACCAATATGATGTATTACTTCCGAAGCCCAGATTAATATAGCATTAACAAATAAGTTCCTAATATCACACAACCTGTACTAAGCCCAGATATTTTGAAAGTCTTTTGGATCAGCTCCTATCCCGACCCGTTACAACTTAAAACCAAATTTCTATTACGTTTCCTCACCGATCACCATTACAACCAATATGGCTTTTTTCAACAACCTCCTCAACATAGAACCTCATGATTTTTTTTCGGTTGTCAAGCTAGCTCCTCAGGTAACAACCCATCTTATAGTCTTATATATTCATGTATACACTTTATCAACATTATATTAATTGAGTCTAAACAATTTTTTTCCCTTTTTCATATTCAATCAGAAATACCCAGAAGTTGATCCTGCTTTTGTTGAACAACACCACAACCAACTAACAACAACATTGCATGTTATTAATGAAGATGCTGATGTAGATGAGCTCAAATTGAAAACGTGTTTGATTTTTTCAACTATATCCAATGGATGGGGAGAACTCATCCAGAAGCACAAGTTGCCTGAAAATGCAGAAGTGATTTTCTCTTATTATGGGAAAAGTATATGTGCAATAGCAGGATATAAAGAACTTCATGATCCATTATCTTATCCAAAATACCACAGTCGAAGTCTAGATCCAAACGAAACTTTTTTCTTTGACGTCGCGGTGTTTAAATACAACTTAGAACAGCCTAAAATGGTTAATATACTTATTTTAAATTTTTTTTGTTAATTAGATTGTCTTACTAATTTGCGTTTTAAAGTTGTATATTTTTTTTACATTTACTTATACTATTCTATATATTTGCTTATGTAGGTTCTTCCTACAAACTTTGCAAATTTTCTCAATCATTGTTACTTTGACATACTAACATGTTGCACTGATCTTACCTCCTACCAAACTTTTGAAGTCTTTCCCAATAATGATGAACACTTATCTGTTGAATTAGGTCTGGATTGGAATCACTTTTGCAAATTCAATAAATTTCAGCCAGGTATCATTCGATTCAAGTTCACTAGAAACTACTCTCAGACTTTGTGCTACGTTTACCAGTTATAAGCCTCTGTATCCAAAGCTACCATGGTGTAGTTTTAGATTGTCCAGTTAACTCTTTTTTTTATCTATGTCTTTCAATATAAACTTGGTGTTTATTATCGTTGTTTAAGTTTACTATTGTCCTAAGTTAATCGTATTTCTATCTACAATTGTTGAATGTACATTTTTCGTTGTGTTTCTATCAAGTATTTTTCTATGTTACTTTATTTTAATTATATTATTTACTATCTTTCTTATTCGTTTTTCTTATTTGATTCAACTTTGATTCGAAATTTGTAGTAGACTTCAATGTTACTTTTTGTCTACATTGACGGCACCTAAAGTATGTTAACCCTTTATTAAATAACCTACAACCATACTTAAAACAATCTACACGTAAGGATGAACGTTTTAAATTTTTTCATTGTTAAATTAATTTATGGCTCATATCATTAACTACTACATTCATTTCCAAATGTTCATAGACATAATGCACTCGATCGAATATTATATCAATTATAAATTAACCATTGAAAAAAACTTACTCCCTACTGATAAATATAAATAATAAATGCCTCTGTTTCTTCATCAATAACAGTTAACATAATGACATCGTTAATGATGAAACTAACATTGAAGGTTTTGCTAGAAGACACCTTTTATAAAGGTGTTTTTACCAAGTTATTTTATGAGAATTTGTTAAAAGACACCAACTAAGTTTTATGAAGGTGTCTTTTAGCAAAGTTATAACTAAAAAATGGAAATCACATTTTGAGGTGTGGATTGCTAAAAGACACCTTCATGGATGGCTTCGGATGGCTTCTAGCAAAACTCATATATATATATATATATATATATATATATATAAAGAAAAAAACAATTTAACTTCAATCTTACCATAACTCCTCTTCCATTAATATAACTTTTTGTTAACTTTGAAGTCCAAATTAATGGGTTCATCACAACATTCATCATTACTTTATGTGGTTTTTTCCCCAATACGTGAGACTATGCTAATTTGGAAGTCCATTTAATTCAATGAATTTACCACAAAACTTATAAAAGTACCAACACGTTCTCCTTTACATATTAATTTCTCTTCTCAATGCATGCAACAAATCTTTTTTTGCTTTTTCCCCAATTGTCAGGAATCTCAAGATTCCATCTATTGTTCTATTCAGTAGCTTCTATAACAACATTAGTATCATACTTTTATTAAATCTAGATTATACTACCTCCATCCCTACTTATAAGACCCTTTTAAAAATACTTTGTGTACCTTCATTCAATAAATGATATATATAGTCTAAATATAGACCACATACATTATTTATTGAATGAACCTAAAAGGTTAACTTTTACTTATAGTAGTGAGCGGATGGAGTATATCAACTTTCTTAATTTCTATGTTTTATTAAATAAGGTCTTATATAAAGGAACAAAGGTAGTGGTAGCTCTTATTACCATTATTTTCTACACTAAAACATTATACATAATAATTTCGATGTTTTTATGATAATACCAATGTCAAAAAAAATTAAATTAGGAAGATAATTACTCCGTAATTCAAATGGGTTCATACACTCTTTTAGATTTTAAGTGTGACTCATACAGGGCAATAAATGTCGATTTTGTATCTAAATTCTGCTAACATTATTTCTTAAAATATTACAGGTATAAATCATATATTCCTTTACTCATTAATAATTTCATTTAATCTGATATCTTCCCCAATTAGCTCCATTTTTAGACAATTTAATATATTCAAATATTACATGTACTATTGCTATCAACAGTAATGCAACTTTATCATCTTAGCATAATATTTATAATACCATCCGTATACTGCCAAAATATATTCCCAAGCAAACCTCATTTCAATAGGAAAGCTATTACAAGCATGCTTTGGCACATCAACCCATTTTATTCCATATGCAAAATTACAGTGGATACATTTTATTACACACCCCACATTTATTTATTGGCTGGTAACATGTGTCGTCATTTTTATAATAATAACATTTTTATTATAACTTACCAACATCAGAAATATTTTTTTTTACATTTAAACACAACTTACTTCTTTTATTTATATCACAAACCAACCCACTTCATACTCACAAAAACATTTCATCATTTTTACATTTTAAGGTAATCAAACAACATTATGGCACATCTTTAGGAACTCTTACAAAAGGATCATATTCACCATTTATGTATCGCGAAAATATATTACCAGGTTATTTATATTTAACACTATCTCATTTACTACAACAAGACTTAATTGAATGCTAATATAATTGTTCATACTTACTTCTTTATTTATGTTGTTTCCTTTTTTAAAATTTTAGAATCGTGCTGAAATTGATCCTTATTTTGTGGAGAGATTTGGACACCATTTTCAAGATTCATGGAACATTGTAAATGACGATGGATCAGTTATTCAAGTCAAAAAAAAAAAAAAATCATAATCCTACTATTACTATTGGCTGGGAGAGACTCAAACAACTTTACAATTTTCCTGACAGTGTTGAAGTTACATTGGCTTTTTATAAATTCAATGTATTCAAAGTGACTGAATCTAAACATATAGCATATATTACTACAATTCCAAGATTTCACAGTAGAAGTGTTATGCCAAATCAAACCAGATACTTTGACATTCATTTATGATTTGAAGACATTGACACTCCACATTTGGTTAGTAAATCCTAAACAGTCGTTTTTTTAACATTTTTATTCACTACTCATATTACACTTATTTAATTTATTTTCCACATATATTACAGACTTTACCTTCAGATTTTGCAAATTATTTGTGCTACAATGTCTACGATAGCATTATATTTTGTGGAGATCATGAAGATCCTCAAACATTTGAAATCAAGAAAAACAGCATCAACAACACAACACAAATCGATCTGAAGTGGAACCAATTTATCATTCAGCAGAATTTTTACATTGCAGACTATATAAGATTTAAATTTGTTACCAATAATTATTATGTTTGTCATGTTTTTCTTTTATGATTGTACCGTTTTTAATTAATATTGTACGTTATATTTACTGCATTCTCATTATTGTATTTTCAATATTATATGTTGTGCTCCTTTGTAATATTAATGACTTAATCCAAGTTATTCCATTTCTACGTTTTAATCTACTTCATTTGTGTGCAACTAATCAGTATTCCTCCTATCTTAGTTAAATCTATTGTCATTAATTATAATAATATAATATTATTCGCTTTTCATTATGATCTTTCACAACTAACATATAATTGTTGCATAATAGTGCTATCAAAAAACTAATAGAATATAACTTGAATTTTTTTTCGTTCACTTTTTTACAGATTTTATCATCTTCTTAGTTTGTTCTTTGGCATCTCATATAAATTAATCAATCAATACTATTATCATACACAGCTACAACGTCAGATATATATTGACATGACCATTCAATATTTTATTTTGAGGGATGACCATTTAATAGATCTATTAATGCTTTACTGCACATATACACATCAAGTTCCTCTTTAATATTTCACTTTCCAATTCAACCTATTGTTCAACAACTCCTTTACCTATCAAAACAAGTACTTATATTTTCAAACATATTTATAATTGCTTTTAACGTACCAAACAATTTCAAATTCACTACCAAAATAATCTAAAATACTAATAAGAATCTTTATTTCATTACAAAATACTCAATCAATTATTACGGGCTATATACAACACTACTAAATATCATATAATAATATATTATATTATTCAAGTCAGTTATATGCAATTTTCAGTTAGAGAATGACACTATAAATACAACTTCAATAATTCATTATAGCAGAATTCTCAACATCAATGGAATCAAGTTCTTCATCAATTAGTGAACTACCACACAACCAAATATCAGTTAATTCCAGCATAGCACCATTAATGACATCTGAAACTAATAGACCTTTCTTCATTGCAGTTTGCACAGAGGTATTAATATTATTCATTAGTATTTTGCTTTTCTAAACAATTTTTTTGACATTAGACTAACGTCGTTTAATTTATATAACAGATTGTTTGTGAATTAGATCCCATTATTATTGTTGAACTTTATGATGAACTTGATGACCAATGGACCTTAATTGATGGATTGGGAAATTTTCATGAAGTCAGATTTAACAAATGTATACTCATGCCAATACTTACTAAGGGTTGGGACCAGTTCATACATTTTTATAATATAATATCAAATCCACTTATGTCCTACACGTATTTAAGAAATAGTTTATTCCAAATCAAACTCTTCAACGGTTCTACACCAAAGAGTGAATATCCACGTTATCACAGATTAACTACTTCCAGTCTTAAAGATCTTACTTTTGAGGTTGATATGCCAGATACTATGCCAATAAATTCTAAATTGGTAAACATTCTATCTTTCATTATCATTTCTAAATTGTTATTTTCATATAATATTTATTACTTTCTTAATCCTTATCCTTCATTTCAGATTCTACCACCTGACCTTGCCCTTTTTTTTCCAATTTATAAACCTTGAGTATCTCCGAATCTGTGGCGGATCAAACACTATAACTAATTGCAAATTGGTATTCAAAAAGGATGTTATAAGCAATACAACAACTATGACTATTGCACGAGGTTGGAGATCATTCTTCTTCCACAATGACATTTATCCTAAAAGTCTATTGGAATTTAAGTGCGACTCAATAATGGCCAAAAACATCTTTTTTGTTCAAAAAGTTTATAGACGTTATTAAATACTACTCTATCTTCAATTATTATTATTGTAATATTCATTTTAACTTATATTCAGCAATTCGTATTTTAATATTATTCACGTAATATGCGATTTTTTTTTTTGTCAACATCTTCCACTGTAATTAGGTCATTTTATTACTATTTGCACCACTTGAGGTGTCCTATTCTCTGTGAATATTGACTTCCATAACGTGACGCGGGAGGCGTCACAAGTCAAAGTCGATTTCCTGCTTTGTGTTTATCGACTTCCCTATATAACTTACTGCCATAATTTCCGAAAACCATTTGACCTTGCGAGTTACAACCATATACTTCATTGTGAAATCTGTCATTGTATAGTTTTTTATGATTTTTATAACTTTTGCTTTCATACATGGTGGGTGAAGCAAAGTTATGCTATTTAACAAAAGAATAGATGATCGACCCGGCAAAAACAATTTAAGTAAACAAAATACTGAAAAGGTTAAAAACATTAGGTTTAGGTCAAAAGTTGAGGTAGACAAAAATTTACTGCAGCATTAAAGGGTTTAGCAACATCTATTTTAAGTTAATACTGAAAAGGTTGAAAACATTATGAGAACTAAAACTAAAAATAAATTAAGTGTGATGTAAATTACTGGTAAAAAAGAATACCATGAAAAAGTTACTTGAAAATGTTAATACTTACAGGAATTCCTAGAGCTTCTGGATTAACAGGAACATTGAAGAGTTCAGCAACATCCATTTTCTTGAAGAATATTTTTTTTTTCTGTAAAATATATATGGTATTGATCAAAACTTACTAAAGGCCCATATAACAAATAATTTGTATTCCTTTCGAAGCCCATCTTAACAAGCCCAACACAAAAAACATCATTTTTTACTTAACTTTCTTACTGGAACGCTAACATCGCTGAATTTCATCATCTTAGTCATTTTAATTATGTTATTGACTCATTTTTAAATTCCTGTGTATATTACGGATTTCTATATTGTTTATTTTCCATCATTATCAAATTTAAATTTACCCCAAATCCTTCAATTGTATAATACTTGAAACCGTTACGTAATATGTCTCCCTTCAAGGATAAGGCTAATTACAATCATATTCTTCCGAACTATTCAACATAATAAGCTTTATACCAAGTTAGACTAGCTTTTGTCTTGTTTTTATGCATCTGATGTGATCATACACACCATCCATTCTTTTTGGTGTTTGATATGTAGTTATTCACAATAACATTATTTAAGTTGGAGTCTGCCAACAGCTTTACTGACATTCAAGATTGTAAACATAAATGGACATTGGTAACACTGTTCAATGAATGAATTGGCAAATCATTTTAATGAATGTTGAACTGCAATACCAAACCAAACTATAATCAATGAATGCACAACAACTTATTCTTTATAGCTGAAACTATCTTAACTATATTAAATATCTACAATACATTGCATTATGTTTATAACTTATTATTTATATCTTATTTATATAAAACGGTGTTTTACTATTTCACATGTAAGTGTGTATAAATAACTCATAACCTGCAACACATAACTACTACAATTGCCTACAACAAATATCAACTATACCACAACATGGCAGCGAAACAAAAATTGTTTGAGCAAGACCCAATCAAACAATTTACTGAAGTTTAACTATTGGTGCAGGTTGTATGTTTCAAATTTACTTTACATTTATTTTGTTGTTTATCATTTATCAGAACAATTAATTTTGACATAGCTGACATTTCTTTGTTCAAATTTTGATTAGGACTATGTTGAAGTTGAACCAAGATTTGTTCAAAAGCATTTCAATGAGATGCAGGATTCCTGGTATATCCTTAACCACAGTGACAAGACTCATTACTTGGAGTGCAACAAAAGCTTTGTTCATCCTATCTTAACTAAAGGATGGTCTGAACTTCAAAATTATCACGATTTCCCAGCTAATGTTGAGGTCCTGTTTAGCTATTATGGACATAATTTGTACTTTATAGAAAATTTCAAGGAGATCAATGATAAAACATTGATTCCTCCGTTTAACAGTCAAAGCAAAATGTCTTTGCATACACTACACTTTGACACTCATCTTACTGACTCTGACTTCATCAATACTTTCATGGTACAGATAAAACTTTCTACATTTTTTCATTTTCTTATTCTTTTAAATTATTAACTATTTACTCTAATACTCTTATTGAATTTACGGCGTGTGGAAGATGATTTTGCAATGTTTATAAAGCAGAATGGAATCCAGCATCTAAGACTATGTGGAGATAATGGGAAATATCATACTTTTGAAGTTTATTTCCTAAATGATCACAACCTTACTACTCAACTGGGAATTAACTAGGACAAATTCTGTAAATCAAACCATTTCAAGAATTATCAGAAAATCTGCTTCAAATTCGACACTTCTGATTTGACCAAGTGTCATGTTTACCCGGCCATGAAACCTACATCTGTTCCTAATCTTTTGGTGTAGTATGTAATAATCGTAACTACCCATCCTACAATTGTGTTGTGTTTGTAATATTTACTACTATTTGAATTTTGTCTACTTTATCTTATTATGTACCAACAACTATATGATATATCTAAGTTAACTTTCAGTCTATTTACATATTCCCTTCAAATTCAACGTTAAAATTGACTTCATACTCTTTATAGATTACACCAATTACATTATATCAAAATTTTATATTTTTAATATATTCATACAATGTAACATTTGATAATTCTCTACACATGTGACAAACGATTGTAATTTTCTAAACCTTCAAACTATTTGTTATTTTTTTTAAACTATTCAGACTGCAATTCCTCTTACAATTAATATACATTTGTTCTATCTATTTATAATATCTATTAAATATAACAATTATGAAGTGTGAATGGACAAAGCTGGTGTGGTTTTCCTCAACACTAACTATTAAATTTTAAAACACCACAACCAGAAACTTTTGTGATTGGTTAGAAACAATGCTAAATACTACTAACACAGAGACTATGATACAAATTGTTTCTCTTATCTACCATATTTGGGAAGCTAGAAATTTTTTCATTTTCAATAAACGGGACATACCTGTCAGTGAAGTTTGGCGCAAAGCTCAAAATGAAGTCGTGAACTATAAAATTGCAAATCCGCCTCAGCTCATGACCAGTAACACGCAAACCCATGGGATGATGGTCGTTGGGGTTTAGGTCTCATTCTTCCACGTGAGGATGGGGACCCCATTGTGGTGGTGACTAAGGTGATTACAGCTGATGATAACGCCATTGATGTGGAAGCTTTTGGAATTTTTGAAGCTGTGAGTTTCATTCAAGCAAGACACCTGAACAAGGTAGTGATCGAATCAGACAATCTGATGGTGGTAACGGCTATAAAGCATCGAAATTTTACTAAGAATTATTGGGGAAAATGCTTGAAGAAAGCCATGCAAAATTTGAGAAGATGGATCGACTGAGTCTTAGCTGGACAAGAGAATCTGGAAACAAAGCTGCCATTACATATCCAGATGGGCCGGGTCAGAGTCCAACAGGGAATGGACCACCCATTTTCCTATTTGTATAGCTACCCATATAAAAAAAAGGCTTAAAATCACTTTTCACCCCCTAAGTTTCAAAAAGTAGCGATTTTGGCCCCCTTTTAAAAAAAATGGCAAAAGTAACCCCTCATGTTTAGGCCCTTTTGCAAAACATCAATTTTGACTTGGTCAATCCTACGTGTCATGCCACATGTGTATACTTTTAATTAAAAAATGAAAAAAAAAGCCACGCGTGTACTTATAGAATAAAAAAATAAAAAATAAAAAGGATTAATTGGAGAGAACACGTGATATTCATGTTCTTCATCAATTTCTTGAAGAAAATCCATAATATTACTATATCGTTCAACTTCTTCATACCCAAACATTCAAACTCAAAAAAATTCATCAACATAAGAACTTAGAGAAAACAAAACAAAATCTGAAAATAGAAATTGATGGCAAAACAATAACAACCCATAAGTCAATTTATTCATGTGTTAACTGAATCAAAATCCAGCAACAACAAACCAAAAATCAAGTAACCCATAAATTAACAAGAACAAAAATCCAGTAATCCAAACATCATTTCTCAACTGCACGACGTATTTGAAGAAATAGCAGGAAAGTGAGCTAGCTGCATTAACCAAAAAAACAAATTCAGGTACCCAATGAAATGCTTTGATGTTCTGCATAAACTATTCCTGAATCCCCTATCGAAGATACTCTATAAACTCTTCCCTAGAGCTCCATTCAGGACCTTGCTTTTCTAGTAGTGAATACACAAAGTAGGTAACAAATGTTGCCACTTTTATTTCAAGAGTGTAACTTGGGGGCAACCATTAATTTAAACAGAAATTTCCGGCATGGTGGTAATGTTTTCCGGTGCGGTAGTCGTCAAAGAAATGTCATCCAAACGTGATTTTTTTTTGGTGGATTTTGTAGAGAATACGAAGGAGAGTACTTTTATGATGCCAATTTGTCGAAAAACGTTTTGTGGTGGTCAAGATCTAACAATGAAGGTGGCGGTTTGAAAGCTCAAAAAATATCTCCAATGGAAAAATAAATATAGGATGAGATAGAGAAGGAAGAGAGAATGAATATATGTATTTGTTTGACAAAGGATGGTTGGAAGCACCATGTTGGGTGGCCAGAAAGGGTTGCCGGAAAAATGGGAAGAGGAAGGGGCGACAGTCATGAAAGAAGGAAGAGGAAGAAAGAATTGGGAGGAAAAGAAAGTAGAGAGACTCTCTCACTCACGTGCCTCTCCCTTTTTCTTTCTTTTTTGATTTTTTTTAATTCAGAATATACACGTGTGGCAATTTTAATATTTTTTAATTAAAAAATTACACATGTGGCAAGCCATGTAGGATTGACCAAGTCAAAATTGATGTTTTGCAAAAGGGACTAAACATGAGGGGTCACTTTTGCCATTTTTTTAATAGGGGGCCAAAATCGCTACTTTTTGAAACTTAGGGGGTGAAAAGTGAGTTTAAGCCAAAAAAAAAATATGCGTAATTTAAATCCTCAATAAAATTTTGTTTTTTTGTGTCAAAAATAAAATAAATAAAATATTTGGTCATTAACTTTTTCAAATTATTCATAATTAACTGTATAATGGTGTAAATTCAAACTATTAACAATTACATAATGAAAGGTGCAAACTACAAAAATCATCCTTGACCAACCAGTACCCGTGCGGATGCACGAGTATGTTACTAGTAATAATAATAATAATAACAACACATCTAAATATTTTTTTTTAATGTATACGACCCTTGCGGTCGAACGGGTAGACGATCTAGTATTACAAGGGGGTAAATCACTATTAACCCTAGTTTTAACAATGTATAATATTTCTAACCCTTAAACTCCTTCATTTCTCAAACTCTGACTTGAGCGTTGGAGTGCTTGCAAGTATACCACCACCCGCTGTTCCAATCATATACCACACAATAAGATCATTACACTTGATGTCGATTGAAATTCCAGCACGTAGGTATAACAAATGTTAAACACAATGTTATGAAAAATCAGATGTCACTTGAGATGTTAGAACATTAGGACAACAGTAATAACAAATGAATATTTTAATGAGATAACATGAAGTAAAAGACACAGGTTATTTGTTGACCCAGTTCGGTGCAACTTCACCTACATCTGGGGGCTACCTAGCCAGGAAGGAAATTCACTATGGTAATATCAATTCGAAGCATACATAAAAACTTTCACCAGCCTACTAACTTCTCACTTAATCACCACCCGTGTAATTTCTACCTAAGACTCTCTCTAGTCCTAGATATGAGAGATCCCCTTCCCACTTCCTCTTAATCACAAACCAGTGATCGACCTTGAAGTACTATCAAATATGGAGACACTCTCCTAGAAAAAGAATCAACTCGTGCTTACAAGCTTAGAGAGATTTAGAGTTTTACAACTCGATTACAAAGTCCAACTCTAATATCAAAGTGGTATAAGAGTGGCTCACAAATAACAAAGAAAGACTAAAACACTAAAGACTCCTTTCTAAATTTCGGCTTCAGTACTCAATTAGGTCTTTTGTTTTCCTTTATATAGTCTGCTTGCTGAATGAGCTTGATGCACAAGTCGGGCTAGAACAATCAGCTGAATTATGAGATTTCAGCACAAGTATTCTGAAGCATATAATATTCTGAAGCATATAAGATGTTTCCTTAAATGTTGCAACAACATTGTTCAGAAACACGCTAAGCATAAACAACCTATCTCTTCTTCTAGAAATACGCTTTCTTGGTCAACTCTTCACGTGAAACAAATCTTCAAAGCATATATGGAATTCTTCACGTTTAAAATGAATCTCCAAGTAAGCGGAACAAGGCACGCTATGATATCGTACCAACATGTTAATACATAGTGTCTGACATCTTACTAAAACTAATGTTTTAACAAAATGCAGCCAATACAAGTCTAAAAACCTAACAATCTCCCCCTTTGGCAAATTTTGGCTAAAATAATCTTTGCATCATGAACAAAAAAGCGAGAGACTTTTCCGAATAGCATAACCGGTGAGATTCAGAGCCAAATATTTCCATATCCATTCTAGGTTGTTAGATACTTAAATATTTCCAATATATATTATGAGTGTTCCATATGAATGCTGATATTGCTTGAATTTGCGATCGTTCTTTACGGACAATCAGTTAGGTTATATTACACATGAGGCAAATTTTCTTTGGTAACTAGAGCCTTTCAAGCCACCCTATTATATTATTATTATTATCCTTTGTGAAACCATTCTGAGACACCAAACGAAAAAAAAATTCTTCATTAGTGACGAATCATGTCACAGTCCTACACTTTAAATGCACTCTGTTTGATTTCACTTGGAGTTAGATAGGTATTATTATGATTGCACATTCTTTGAAACTAAGTTTGGGGTTGCTCTTTGGAATTAACAACATTTTTAAGTTTGGGATGGGGTAACAGTAAAACACATTTGTCAGAAAAAGAAAAAAATGTAGATGACCATGGATCTACACAAAAAAAAAATAGAAAAAATGAATAAAAAATCAAGAGCCAAAAAAAATGGTCTCTTTAAAAAAAATATGTTTATGTAAAAAAAAAAAATACAAATAGTTCTACTGTTATTACCCATCTTGTTTGAATCAAGGAAGGAATGATGGTAGTTCATTAATGTTTAGAACCCTAGGTTAGTGAACTAACTCGAAGCTCGAAGTTCTTTTATTAGCCTACTTTCCCAAAATATATCCACCCTTAACCTAAGCGAAATTATAACCCTCAAAGTCCTCAAAGTGTGTGAATAACTTTAACTTGACTATCTATTTAGAATTGTTTCAAATTTATAGCAAGGTACATTCATGTGACGACTGGAGTTGGAAAATGTCATGACCAGCCCTACTGGCTTTAGGAGATACTTACGTGTATCATAGAAACGAGTATGGCTGAGAATATAGGTTCCTTTCACCAAGCCGGACCCGCTTGAATGTACTTTGGTAAGTTAGTTGATGCTCTACAATAAATGTGATGAATGATTCCTAAGCACAACTCTCGGAAAGATATGTTTTTCCTGAAGAAAAAAAATTCACGGTTTTGATGAAAGCAACAGTCTAATTTGGGGTTGTGATGACAGATCAGCTTACGTTATTCTTAGCATGTTTTTCAATTATTTTTAGTAGGTTTTAGCAACAAAAAGGAGGAGTATTAGAACGATTGCTTATGATTTTGGGACTTTTGTAATGTTTTCTATATTTGAGTCTGTAATTCTAGTTTTCCCGAAACATGGCAATTTTAGGGGGGGTTTTGAAGTAACTCACGAAAAAATCATGCAAATCAGCAAATCAAGAACATCTAAAGAATTGTGACGACTTAGAAAAACCAAGAATGAAGATTCAAGAGGCCTCAAGAGACTTACAATAGGGAGGAATTTTTTTCCCAAGTTCTGAGGAAAGTTATTTGAAGACGAAGTCCTAAAACGACGGAAAATCGAAGAATTTAGGCCCAGGAAGAGACCTCATGCGCCTAGCACATGAAAAAATTCCTAGCACATTGAAGTAGCTTACCATGCGCCTAGGGCATGGATTTTTCCACACTCACATGTGATAGGCATGCTAGTCATGCGCCCCGTGCATCTGAAAACTTTCCTGCTTTTATTTTGGGTAAAGTCCGCACTTTTATCCCAAACCCAGGTAAAAACTTTCACTATAAATATTGGCCTTCTTCATTCAGAATTTCTCGTTTAGAACTGTGGCAGTTCGAGAGGAAAGCAACTTTGGAGCTTAAGGAGAGTTTCTATCTTCTCCTTAATTTTCTAGGGTATTTTATTTTATCTTTAGTAATTTGTTTTTAGTTACCATGTGTAACTAAATATTTTTAGGTTAGAGTTCTAAGATGAACCTCTATTTATTTTTGTTGGATATTTATTTAATATAATATCATTTTTATTTTATTTATCTTTTGTTCGCTATTAAGTTTTATTAGGAAATTCCTTTGTTTATTTCTGTAATAGGTGCAACCCTAGAATAGATACTTAGGTTGTGACAGGGCCTAATATTGTTATTACAATCTTGCAGCTTATATCTTGATATTTATAGCATTATACTAATAACTAAATGTTTAGGAAGTAATTAGTTAGTAATTAGCGAAAGATACCGAAAGAGAGTTGACCTTGGTAGTAAGTAATTAGGAGGTGACATTACTAAGACTGAGTAGTAACTCTGCTGAACCTCGGATGTAACTGGTTAGTAATTAAGGAAACAAGCATCTGCTTGAAGGAAATAAGTTGTAGCCTAATAGAACCATTCTCTAAAACCCTTAGTAAGATAGACATAGATTAGGACTGCCCGTTTGTAGAACTACTAAGTAAGTGAGAGAGGGTGAGCTATGAGTGTCCTAAGATTCATAGATGGGCTGAACTAATGGAACCTTGGCCTTCATTGCCTTGGGAAAAATTGGAATGTCAATTTAAGTTTATGCTTTCAATTACCTTAGAGATGATTGGACCCTGCACGTAAGGATCACTGTGCGATCAGCAGGTGCAACCAGACTTAGGAGGGATGAACCTAGTTAGCTGAGGTTTATAGACCCCACATGTAAGGATCTCCATGTGATCAGCAGGTGAAACTTCCAACCTTCTAGGTTAGTCACGTCCCAACGGCCTCATCACTTGTATAGTCTACTTAAGATAAATAAACGTGACGTTACTGTTATTTAATATTCAACAATATAAATAGGGGGATACGAAGAATCCTAACCGCTGCTTACTTTTCTGCAACCAAAACCAGGTGAACTTGCTCTGTTGCAAACAAATAAAAATTGCAACTTTCTAACCCTTAACTTTTATATCGTCAAACATACAAAAATAAGTAACGCAAATTGTTTAGACGGAACGACAATACTTGTGGATACGATACTCTACTTATCACTTTATTACTTGGTAAACGATTTGTACACTTGCCTAATCTGCACATCAGTAGGAACACTGGTAGACACGGATACACCAACTGTAAATGAAGGCACAAAGGTTACCATTTATGGTCGTGTCATGGCAGCGGTAATTGTCAGAACGTTTGTGAAAGCAGTTACTCCCGTTTCCGTCGAAACCAGCATGACCATGGCTGCTCCCACAGTCGTTGATACACTAGCAGCCACTGAAGGGGAAGATGCCTGTGTAAATTGTGCTTGTGAAGAGGATTGCGATGATGCAAAAACACCACTACTGGTGGATTTAGTCATTGTTTTCAAAGCTTTACCACTTCTTAAATGCATGCACAAAAGGAGACTTTTTTCTCAGAAAAAGTTTACTAAAAATAGTTGCTGATTTTCACAAAACAGTTTTCACAAGAAATGTATTTTAGAAAAAAGTTTAAAAAGTTACGGAAATTTCTTCCATAAGTTTTTTTAAAATAATGCACAAACAGGGTCCCACTGGGCGTGCCAATTTGTTTACCGGTGTTTTCGGTAAACAAGAAGGGATGGTTTTGATTATTACGAGTAGGATCAAACCAGAAATCCTAGGACATGTTGTGCAATGTTTTTAAGAAAAAAGAGTTCGCGTTCATCAAATTCATAGGTTGCTTTATGAACAAGACGAGATCGTATGACATCTTTTGACAGAAAAAGGTTATAAAACAAAAGGAAACGCAGTAAATGCAAGATAAAAGCTAAATTTTTAGAATGCAGAAACTTAAAGAAAAGGTAGGTTGCATTGCATTAAAAATAAAGGTGGCTCGACAAATTCTTTACATACATTTTGTATAACTCTTTTCTCTCGCCGATACTTCAAGTGTTGTAGAATTTCTATAAGTGATTTGCGACCCATTTTCCATATGGAAAAATACTATTTATACATAGAAAAATAACTAGAAAAAGCTTAACTCCACGATTAGCACTTCTTCCATGTAGACAACCGCTTCTCTTTGAAATTTGAAATCTTTCCGTCTCGATAGTAATTGCTTTGTTTCAACGGTCTTGCATTCATGACTCACGTCTTGTCAAACGCTAAGTTTTTAGACCCTTTCACGCTAAGTCCACATCTCGTCGAACTCCTCAAGTTGAAGGAAAATACATTGATTCCTGAAAAGAAAAAATTCAACTAATATTGACCGCATTAAATCAGCCTGTCGAAATTATAGGCTCACAACGTGCCAATTTGTTTACCGGTGTTTTTGGTAAACAGCAAGACTAGTTTTGATTATTACAAGCAGGATCAAACCAGAAATCCTAGGACATATTGTGCAATCTTTTTCCAAAAAATACATGAGTGTTCATCATATTCATAGGTTGCTTTATTAATAGGCTTAATTACACTTTTGGCCCCCTAAGTTTCCTAAAGTTGTGATTTTGGCCCCTTAAAAAAACTGTCTGTTGAATCTTGGCCTCTGTCGAATGACCTCGGAGTCAGTTGAATCCCAACAACCTCTAATCGCGGACTTTAGAGAAATTTGCAACTATGAACCTCCTTTTACGCATCGAATGTATATAAGATAAAATACAGTCCAACACTTATATAGTCTACTTAAGATAAATAAATGCGACATAAATGTTATTTAATTCTAACAAATACTCCCTCCGTTCCATAATAACTGAGCCAATTGCAAAAGAAAAAAGTGTCCCAAAATAATTGAGCCATTTCACTTTTCAATACAATATTAATTACTTTTTCCCTTTATAACTCTAATTAATACTACTTTCACCACTCTCAATTCAATATATTCTACTTTACATTTATGATAAGGAAGAATGCACCAATACTTGATAAAGACACTCAAAATCATTTTTCTCTCACATTCATTTATACACTTTTCTTAATCTGTGTGAAATGAGAAAATGGTTCAATTAAACTGGAATGGAGGAAGTAAATAGGAGGGATTTGAAGAATTCTAACCGCTACTTAGTTTTCTGCAACATGTAACTTGCTCTATAGATATTGAACCTCTTCAAAATAAATATTTATGGTAATTGTTCTTGGGGGGCATGGTGGTGTTATGAGTAGCACTCAAAGCATTTAATTAATACGATCAAACCTTTAACAGCTTTTGTCTTCAAATCCATGGACCATCCACTTTGAGTTGGCGTCACATGAAAGTATGCTTTCTAATGAAGATTGACGAATAATTTGCTTTGGGTGGCAAAATATATTGAAGACTGAACCTGGTGGCCGATGGTACCAAAGGCATAATGAGTTGATATGGGCCATTGGGTTACATTACAGAAGCCTAAATAAGAGACCAATCATTTTTATATGAGCTTATTTGTCCCCTTATTTGGTTTCGAGAATTCAAAAGAAACTCTCTTCTTTACATAAAAAAAAAAAAAACCAAAAGTGCAACTAATTTGATTTTGATCATTGCAATCACACTCCTCCTTAGAATTTTTGTGCCATATATCACTTCACATGCATAGAATTTGGCATGCATATCTTTTCTCTTATCTCTTTAGACTCTCTCTCAAAAGATTTAACAGTGTTGTATTTTTAAGGTTGAATTTTAATCCAAAACATTTAGTTAACTAAAATGACATCTCTTATCATCTCATCTCAGTACTTTTGGATCAAAATCGTTAATTTTTTATGTATGATAGAGTAAATTCTAAAAAAATACACAAGACTATACATTATACAATATACACCCGGTTATGAACTCTCTTGATAGAAAATATTTATGCTCAACTTTTAGTGTAAAAAATTGCTACAATTTTTAATACATTTCTACCAATAAAATCATTAATATATGCCTTAAGAACAAATGTTAGTATTTTCAATATTTTATACTTTTGTTACATATTATTACATTAATTTCAGACATCGCCAACATCATAATTACATGACCACCATGCATTTTTCTATTACTAATTAGGAACTTGTTAAACTTTGGTTTAGATGGCATCCACACAGTTCCAATTATATAAACCTTCAACTCCTTTCAACTTGAAATCAACAGAGCTTGAAAACACTCTCCAACTCCAATACACATAATTACTTATGCCACAGTTAAGATTAAGAAGAAGCTCTATGAAATTGAAAACACAAATCCCCCACTCTGATCACTCACCCTCAAAAAGCACAACTCCCGGCGACTCCTTCTCCTTTCCGAGCACCCCGAACAAAGAAGAATCCGACTTCGAGTTCGGGTCCCTAACCCCTGATTCACCCTCCTGTACAACATCCCCAGCCGATCAACTTTTCTTCAATGGCCGCCTCCAACCTCATTCGTTCCCTCTCAACAATGTCACCACCAGCCGAACCAGCAGCATCGGCAGCAAAGGCTCCTTGCTTTCATCGCGAAGCAACAGCACCAACAGCACCTGCAGCAGTGCTAGAACAAGTGCCAGTGACAGTTCCGAGCGAAGGCTTTTTATTAATAACAACATGTCAAAGCTTTCTTCTAGATCTGTTGCTCGTCCTGTTCAACAGTCATATGGGTGTTCTCAAAGGTGGCAGTATATAACGCCTGTGCCAGCCGCTTTGAACCGTGACATTTCCAAGAGAAGAAAACAGCAACGGGCGAAAAGGAAGGAGAAGAAGAAGATCAAGAAGAGGGTATCGTTGCGCGTTGTCCGGAGTATTTTCCGGTGGTTTTTCATTGCTTGTAGACAATGTCATGCCATGGAACCGTCCAAGACAAACAATAAAGGGATAAAAATTAAAAAGAGTAATTAATTGAATGCTTGTTTTACTAATGCTTTATTCTTGAACTTTGCTTGTGTTTCCGAAGGGGTAATTGTTGGTTCCAAGGTTTTGTGAATAGGTAGCTTCTGACATGTGAAGCAATTTTTGTTTCTGCGTGGATACGTACAACGGAGTTTACTTAAGAGAATAATGAGATGATAATATAATTGTTTGATATTTTGTTATTAGTGGCAAAAGAAATAGAAATAAATTTCGATACCGACAATTATGGCTGAATGAAATAGCTTGAACTTAACCTTGATGAAGCAAATTTTGTCAAAATGGATTCATTTATCGATATTCCTTCAATCTATCCAAACCAAAATACACCAAATCCATCTGATATAACGAAAAAAAATAAAATAATGGATTAAATACAATCCATCAATTTTATAACAAGGACGATGAATTCAGTCTTTCTTTTGGTAACGGATGGTCTAACTTTACCTTTAACTATTATGAATCTTGAAATCAGTCTAAAGCATCAAAGTGCGCCATGTGTCTTCATTTTTTTGAAATATTATGGCTCTGTATGGTAAGAATAGCGGATAGCTGATAAGCTAGCTTATAGCTGATAGCTGATAAGCTAGCTTATAGTTGATGACTCCTAGCTTATAGCTGATAGCTGATGACTGATAGTTTATAGTTGATGACTGATAGCTGATAAGCTAATTGAAATGTTTAGTAAAATTAGCGGTTCAACTAGCTAATAAATGTAAAATGACATGATTCGTGAACATGACCCGTTCGTGAACAGTAACCCCGTCCGTGAACAGTAACCCGACAAGGGTTTGAACAGCGCCACCTCTCACGGTGGTTCTGCCAGTCTCCTTTTCTCTCAGCCCTTTTCGTTTCTAGGTGTTAATCGGTCTTCAAGGCACGATTTGATTTTGGGTTCGATTTTCGATTCAGGGTTAGATTGTTTGTTCCGATTCTGATTGACTCATAGGTTTCGATTGCTTGGTACTGGTTGTTGGGTTATGATACTGGTTGTCCGATACTGGTTGTTGGGTTCCGATACTGGTTGGTCTGTTCCGATACTGGTTGTTGGGTTTGATTCGAGCCTACTATGTTGGTTCAGGCTGTTGTTGTTTGCACGACTGTTGTTGTTTGCGTGGCTTCTGATACTGCAATTGGTTTTATTTGCAGATTGTTGTTTTGTAGGTTGTCTGCTATGTCTGCTCTTACGGCACAATTCATATGTCCTTGGCCTTGCTTGGTCTCGGATACGCCGAAGCCTACCAAAAGCCTGTTTCATCTCGAAGTTTTGCACAGGCTCTTCTCAACAAAGTGTCGGTTTCTTTGTCTGATCTCCCGAAACCTTGTTTGAAAGGCAATTCCCTTTCAATTAAAATTTCGGAGGATGTTTACCAGTCTCGTCTAACTAACTGCAACAATTACCTCCATGGTAGATTAGTGTTGGCTAAAGGGGATAAGCCTTTATCATCTAAAGACTTACATGCTAAACTCTCGCATTTGTGGAAACCTCTTGGTCAATGGAAGATGATTCCTATGTGTAGGGGTTTCTTTGAATTTCGCTTCTCATTCGCTGATGATCCTAGAAGTGTCTGGTCGAGTGGCGCTTGGAACTTGAAGTCGGGAGTGTTACGCTTTTCGCGCTGGTCTCCGGATTTTAATACCTCTAATCAGACTCAAACCAATAGTCAGGTATGGGTACGATTTCATTATCTTCCACTAGAATATTGGCAAGATAGAATCCTTTTTGAGATTGCTGGTGCTATTGGTACCCCTATAATTATTGATGAGAATACTAGAAACAATTCAGTTGGTCATTATGCTCGTGTTGTAGTAGATATCAATTTTGTTGGATTTATCCCTGATACTTTGTGTGTTGAAAGAGAAAATTTTGCTTTTGACATTGAGATTGAGTATGAGCATCCTCCATACTTTTGTTTCACTTGTAATTCTATTGGTCATTCAACCGATCATTGTAAAAAAGATCTTGCCAACAAAATTGCTCGTGAAAAGGTGTCCACTAAAGATAATCTTGTTAAGAATGTCCCTAAAAGGCATATTCAAGGTTGTAGTAATATTGTATTTGATGAAGATCCTATTATTCGTGACATAATGAGGTCTAAGGAAGTTACAACTAATGTGTTGGTGGGTGATGTTATAAACCTTGAGGAAGAACTATTTTCTAGCACTTCCGTTGAGGCAGTGGTAGAAAATATCTAAGATCGAACCCGTTGCGGCTACTGTAAGCCTAAGGGTTGATGTTGAAATGGCTACTGAAGGCCATAGTTGTGCTGATGAGATGGTTACTGAAGGCCAATATACAGTGAAAATAAAAGTGGTGTTTCTGAAAGCTAAAGAAGATCTGATTGATTTTTTGAAAAAATGCAAAATTTCTGGCTCTCTAGTTATGTTATGTCCCATATGCAGTGTTGTGTTTGACAAAAATGTTGAAGGCTTTCAACCTCATTCAAAGAGAAAGGGAAAATGGGCTGATAAAAGGCCTAATTTTAGTTTGACAAAAGAGGTGTTCCTCACAAAGATTCACCTACAGCCAGAAACCAAAAAAGGGGACAAGTGAAAACTTTCACTCCTCCTTCCAAATCTCCAACTGAGCAGTGGGTTTTCTCATGTGCGAAGAAAGCCAATTACATCTATCCACCCACAAAATGGGTTAAGAGAGTTACTATTACCAACAATCAAAATGAAACACCCAACTTGAAGAAAAAAGAGGCATCAGATTCAAAGAAGTTTGCCTATAACAATAACTACAAAGGGAGAAATCCCATAACTAAGGCTCAGTGGCGTAGGTTTCAGCGTTTGAGAAAGGTTGATGCCTTGAAAGATGTTACCAATACTGACAAAGGAAAAAACAAACAAACGGCAACCTTTCAAATGTTTAGGAAGCCAACTACTGAAAGGATCTTTCCTCCTCTTTCAGTTGTCAAAGAAAATCTTCCTGTCGAAGACGAAAAATTGACTTTGACCTTTTCTGAATCTGAAGCTAGTTTCGATGTGATCTGCGTTGCGTCAATTCTTTCAATTGAGTACGACGTAACATCAGAAATTATTGAAGATGAAGATGATTTCACTGAAGAAATGGTTGTTCATAAGCCAATGTGTTATTATGTCATGAACAATGGCTATGTCGAAGACCATCACGCTATTTTTGAGAGACATGATTATCATATGAAGAGTCATCTCAAACCTTTGTTCATCCAAGCTAAAATCAAATACATTGGAGTGAACAAAGTACTAGAAGATGGTGGTGCTGTTGTGAATTTACTACCACAATCTCTCCTAAAAAGGATTGGCATATCAGAATCTGATTTGAAGCCACATAATGTTTTTCTCTCAAATTACGAAGGGAAATTTGGAAGTTCTTTTGGAGATGTCGAGGTTGACTTAGTGGTGGGAAATTTGAAAAGAGCAACATTGTTCTTGGTGGTTGCTTTAAAAGCTAATTATAATCTGCTACTAGGAAGGGAGTGGATACATGGTGTTGGGGTTGTTCCTTCAACCATGCATCAAAGAGTTACTCTTTAGAGGGAAGATGGTGTATTAGAGAATATTGAGGCTGACCAAAATTACTTTATTGATGAGGTTGATACCATCACCAAAAAGACTTTCGACAAACAATTGGCAAAGATAGCGCCATGTGTTATTTCTGAAATTGGTTATGAAAACCATGACAATTTCCTTTGGTCCATGACACTTCATCCAAAAGATGGATTCATTTGGAAAAAGGAACTTGTAGGTGAAGAGAATGTACTCAGGAACAGATCCTCTATGTATGCGAAGGCCCCAGTATGGGGGCATCCTGAGATTGGAGTCTCACCAACTGGGTGGGAAGATAGCGAAGTTAATGATGACCGAGCCCAATATATGGGATAAGATTACCACTTATGAAGCCTAAAATAGTAAAAAAGCGGCTTTAGAGGCCGAAATCAAACAAGAAGAATTTATCAAGAATGTTAAAGATGATTTTCAGTAAAGTTCGATTGATAATCAAAGGTTAGATTGCGTCTACGATAACGAACCTTTAGGTTTTGAGAAAGATCAAATGGGTTCAACCAAGAGAATGAAGGCACAAGATCCTTTGGAAGAGGTTGATTTGGGTGATGGTTCAGTTAAAAGGCCAGCATACATTAGTACCAAGATCGACAAATATTTCAAAGTTCAGATTGTCGAATTATTAAAGAAATGCAAAGACTGTTTTGCATGGGACTATAATGAGATGCCAGGTTTAAGTCGAGACATGGTGGAACTTAAGTTACCTATTCGACCTGACAAGAAACCAGTGAAAGAGACTCCAAGAAGATTTTCACCATAAATCCAGTCGAAGAAGAAGAGATCGAGAGGCTCTTGAAATGCGGTTTCATCAGAACTGCCAGGTATGTAGATTGGTTAGCTAATATAGTTCATGTTGGTAAGAAAAATGGGACTCTTAGAGTCTGTATTGATTTTAGAGACTTAAACCAAGCTACTCCTAAGGAAGAATATCCTATGCTAGAGGCAGAAAAGCTTGTCGATTCAGCAGCATGTTATGAATATTTAAGTATGAAAGATAGTTATTCTGGTTATAATCAAATATATATTGCTGAAGAGGACGTGTTGAAAATTGCTTTCAGATGTCCAGGGGCTTTAGGTTTCTATGAATGGGTAGTAATGCCCTTTGGTTTAAAAAATGATGGTTCTTGTTATCAAAGAGCAATGAACTCTATGTTTCATGATTTTATAGGAAATTTTATGCAAGTTTACATAGATGGCATTGTTGTTAAATCTTATGCTGAGAAGGATCATTTAGATCACCTTCAACAATCATTCGAAAGAATAAGGAAATATGGATTAAAAATGAATCCATTAAAATGTGTTTTTGGTGTTCGTGCAGGTGATATTTTAGGTTTTGTTGTTCACAAAAAAGGCATTGAAATTATTCAAAACAAAACAAAAGAGATTTTGGAAACAAAGTCGTCCTCGACAAAGAAAGAGCTTCAATCTTTGTTGGGAAAAATCAACTTTCTCAGAAGATTTATTTCAAATCTAAGTGGCAAAACTGAAGCTTTCTTGCCACTGCTTCGATTGAAGAAAGCAGATGTGTTCAAGTGGGAACCAGAACATCAAAAAGCTTTTGATGACATTAAGGCTTATTCAATAAACCCACCTATTTTGTTGCCTCCTCTGAGAGATAAGGTGATGAAATTGTATATAGTTGTTTCAGATTGTAATATAGGAAGTATGCTAGCATAAGAAGATGAAAATGACGTAGAAAGAGCCATTTATTATCTTAGTGGGGTTTTGAATGATGTTGAAACAAGGTATCATCCAAGTGAAAAATTGTGCCTTTGTTTGTACTTTTCTTGTATGAAACTTAAGCAATATATAAAGCCTATTGATGTTTATGTTTATTCTCATTTTGACATAATTAAACATATGTTGTCAAAACCAATACTACATAGTAGAGTTGGTAAATGGGCTTTGGCACTTATAGAATATTCTTTGACTTACCAATCTTAAAAATATGTTAAGGGTCAAATTGTTACTGATTTTATCATTGATCACGAAGAAACATTGAATTTTGTAGATGTTCAACCATGGAGACTTTATTTCGACGGTTCTAGCCATAAAAATGGCACTGAAGTGGGGATTCTAATCATTTCACCTGAAAATATTCCCCCTAAATTCAAATTTCGACTAGATAAATTTTGCTCTAACAATGAGGCTGAATATAAAGCCTTAATTGCAAGTTTGGAAATTCTACTCGAACTGGGGGAAAAACATGTCGAAATAAAAGGTGATTCCGAACTCGTTTTAAAGAATGTGTTAAAGAAAACTTAATCCTTTATTTCGTCACTACTAATGCGTTTTTGAAACGTTTCGATCGAGCAAACATTCAACATATACCTCGAATCGAAAATCAGGAAGCAAATGATTTGGCTCAAATTTCATCAGGTTACAGAATTTCTGAAATAAAGTTTGAAGAACTCATTAAAATTAGAGAAAAACTTGCTTTGAAAAAATTAGCTCTTGATAAATTATCAATACCAAAACTTGGGGGGAAGTGAGTAAAATGAGTCAAACATAAATGGTGAAGTTTATGCCAAAATTTTTGCCATTGACAACTTATCATATAATGATTGGCGAAAACCAATTGTTGAATACTTACAAAAACCTTATTGGGAATACTAGTCGAAAAACTAAGTGTAGGGCTTTAAGCTACGTGATTGTTAGAAATGAATTGTTCAAAAAGACCCCAGAAGGAGTTTTATTAAAATGTCTTAATGAAACTAGGACATATGTAGCAGTTTCCGACACTCATAGTGGTGCATGTGGATCTCATCAAGCATGTCACAAAATGAAACGGCTTTTATTTCTACAAGGAGTATATTGGCCTTCTATTTTAAAGGATTGTATAGAATTTGCAAAAGGATGTCAAGAATGTCAATTGCATGCAGGAATTCAACACGTCCCTGCTAGTGAGTTGCATTCAATCATAAAACCTTGGCCATTTAGAGGATGGGCTCTAGACATAATTGGTGAAATCAAGCCTAGTTCCTCAGGAAGACATCGATACATATTGGTTGGAATAGATTATTTTAACAAATGGGTAGAACTATCCCACTAAAAGATGTTACCCAATAAGTGGTTAATAATTTCATTCAGAATCATATTTTATGTAGGTTTGGAATTCCAAAAACTATTACCACTGATCAAGGAACAGTTTTCACAGGTCAGAAAATGGTGCAATTTGCCAATCAAACAGGTTTCAAATTGTGTACTTCGACACCATATATGCTCAAGCAAATGGTCAAGTCGAAGCAGCCAACAAAGGTATTATCACTTTGATTAAGAAGAAAGTGAAAGAGAATCCAAAGAGTTGGCATGAAATCCTTAATCAAGCCTTGTGGGATTATAGAAATTCTCTTAGAAATCAACTAAAACTACTCCTTTTAGGCTCACGTTTAGAGATGATGCAGTGTTGCCCGCAGAAATTTGTCTCCAATCAACTAGAATTCAGAGACAATGTGAAATTCTTGTTGACCATTATTGGAATATGGTTGTCATACCCCAATTTTTGACCTAACATGTCACTGACACGTGTCGTCGGCCCCTACATTCGTACGCAGTTTAATCTGATCAATCTCCGACGTTTTCGACGAAATTTCGGCAGAGAGGTATTTTAAAATACCTCATGTTTGATTCCGAGTCGGGCCCTCTTCTCTCTGTATTTTTTTTTCTTTTTATCGTATTTTAATTTCCATCTTTTATTTAAGTTTTAATTAACTTTAATTTGTATATAAAAGTCTTTATTTTTTCTTTTTTTAATTAAACCTTCAACACTTTTTTATTATTTTTATTGTAGTCTTCATCTTTTTTAAATCAATCTTTATTTTGTCCATATCCAATTAAGTCCAATACAGAAATTTTTCGTCCAAATCCAAAATCAAATGTTTGTTCCAATCCTTTTCACACGCCTCATACAGGCTGTTTCGGTCTCATCCACCAAGCTCATCTGCATCATAAGTTCAAGAACAAATTGATTCTGTTCCCCCCCAAGCCAGGAAATTCTGTTCAAATCCAGCACTATAAATAAACCTGCACATACACAGAAAAAGGAGAAAAAAAAACGCGCAAAGATTCCCAGGCCGCATCAATCAAAGAGACCTGCAAAACAATTTCACATAGAACTCGCAACAATTTCACAACCAGAATCGCAACACCAATTCTCGCAACAATCAAAAAGCCAAATCGCAAATCCTCAAACCAGTCACAACCGTTACAGTACCAGATCGACGTCATCGACCAAGATCAAACGGAATCCAACACAATCAGAACCGATCTACAAAGAGAAGCTACAAAGGTATATTTTCTTTTTTAATTCATAGATCTAGGCCATTACAAGTTTTGGTTGGGATTTTGGGTGTTAGAAATGAGAAGAGGGTAGAAAATAGAGTAAAAAACCGAGAAAAAAAAATTAAAAAAAGGAGGAGCTTTTAGCTCCGACGCGGCGGCGCCGCCACTTGGTCCCGGTCGACCACCGCGTCGGACCACCGTGCCGCCACCCTTCTCCCATCGGAGAAGAAGAAGAAATGTTAGAGAGGAAAGAGAGCAAAATAGAAAAGAGAGAGAAAGACAATGGAAAAATGAGCAAAAAGGGTCTTACACCCTATTTATAGTAGTCCAGAACCCGACCCGTTTTAAAAGAACCGAACCGGCCTAAAGCCAGTTCCCCCAGGCCCAACGCGCGCCTCTTGTCTTTCTTCACCTTTTTATTTTCTGCACACACCCCTGATCACTGCTGTACCCCCCTGCTGTATTTTATTTTTCTTATTTTCTTTTGCACGTTTTCTTCCGTTTTCTTTCCGTTAGCATTGCATTTTGTTAATTCTCATGCATTTTAATTAGTTTAGGATTATTATTCCGCATTCATTATATTTAATCATTCATTCTTTATATAATATGGTTTAGTTTGTACATTAGGTTTGAATGTAAATAATTCGTGCATGTTAAATTCTCTTGCATTTTTTTTTTATCGTTTCTTCTTTGAAATT
>Ga0315915_1001115_pt1 | contig 31552 bp, 13 predicted proteins | sample MpolbnodulesMG_FD_207738 | JGI IMG/M metagenome (GOLD analysis project Ga0315915, IMG submission 207738) | Medicago polymorpha root nodule microbial communities from Los Angeles, California, United States - branched nodules | ecosystem: Host-associated > Plants > Roots > Nodule | place: USA... | reverse complement strand
TCTATCCAACAATAATAATTTCAAAGGCTAATTATTATAAATTTAATCGGGTTGAATCGGATTAAATTTATATAATTATTATTGTCATTAGCAACAATAATAATTTAAAAAAAAACATGAAAACAGAGGAGTGAATGGAGGGAGTGAGGTTTTGGAGTCTTTCTACTCTTTTTTGACCTTTCTAATTCCAGTTTTTTTTTTTTTTTAATTGAAAAATCCAAAACGACATCGTTTTTGTAAAGCTAAAAGCAAAAAAAAAAAAATAGAGAACCGGTCAGACCAAAAACTCGGCCGAGTCACCGGTTTTTACCGGTTCCGACCGAGTCAATGCATGACCGATCCAAATGTTGGCTCGAACCGGCCTACCCACCGGTTCACGGTCCGACCGGCCGGTCCGAGCCGAGTTTTAAAACTATGCCAAAAACAATATAATGAAACAAATATAAACAAAGTACCAAAAGGACACACAGTAACAACCCTTTCTGTTTTGGGTTACAGCCAGTTCTCCTTTTCTTATATGTCTTCTACTCTTTCCCACAGTCCTACAAGGCTACAACCTACTTTGCCAACCTTCATGACTCTTTCTACCATAAGAATTTGTTGTATACTCTTTACAAAACTTCTCTTCTCCCTATAATTGATCTGACGGTCTACAGTCCGTTGACCATAAAAGATGCGATGGTGGTTGAGGATCATTCTTCTATAAATATCCACATAACTATTTACTCATCCATCTAAATTTGATCTCAGGATCTCCAACTTCATAATATTTAGCTCAAATCAGTTTAACTCCTAAACCTCACACTTCTCTTTTTTTTAACCTCTTCTCCTTAGTTCTCAACTTTATTTTATCAACGTTCTTTTGTTTTTGCATCACATAATTTCCTTTGCTAAACCATCAATAGTCACAAAGTCACCACACAAAAATAAAATATTGCAAAGCAAAAATGTTCACGTTTTAATAGTCATCATGAATCTAAATTCATCCCACTATATACAACTTAGGCTCATTCCATTTCTACCCAATATTTGGTCCCTTCACCTTAAACAAACCATTATCAAAATAAGATGAGAAGACAGTAAATGAATCACACAACGAAACAACAATCCCCTTTGCTCTTTTCCTGTTTTGATTTTGGGAATATAGTACTTTTTTTATATAAAAAAAAAAAGTTAGATTAAGAGGAGCCATCAATTTCATTAAATATTTAGGATAGAATTTATACATAGCCTACAAATTGGAGAAATTCAACTAGAAGTCAAGGCACATGTAAGCGGAACACCTAACCATCTTTGACCACTACAATTGACTAGTATCCATTTCTTTTCCATTCCATTTATTGATTTACATTTAGTGTTTCTTTATTTGTTTTTTATTTTTTATTTGAGTGCATAGTATAAAATTACACATGTATTCAATCGCATCTCACATTTAAATATTTATACACACTACAAAAAAGTGTGTTTTTTTTTTTTAGAAATACACAAAAGTATGTTGTAGCTTCAAAAAGTTACAAACAACTATACGATGCTAGTAGCGTCATTTTTTTTTTTGCGGTAGCCAGGGTTCGAACTCGTTGTCCATATTAACTGAGCTAAGCTCACGGCATATATGATAAAATAAATCTCTCAAACCAAGTAAATGTTTTTCCTAGAACGGGGGAACAACAAGGTCTATTAGTTTCATAAATGCTTCAAACTCAAAATCTTAATTGTGACGTTAGTAGGTTCTGTCGTGTTGCCGGTGCTAGTTTTTTTAAAGCTACAACACATATTTATTGTAGTGTGTAAGAAAGTCTTTATGTTTTATGAGTGAATTCAAATTTTTCTTATGGTTGTCTAAGGAACTTTTTAAAAAATTGGGGAAATGCAAAAACTATTATCAATTAAAGTGCACTAATGAATATTTTACAAACATTATGGGGAATATGGTCTTCACCCCTCGAGATTAGAAGACCAAACTCGTATCTTTGAAATGACACCTAGTAGACTTATGATCAACTTTTTTTGTTTGTTTTGTTTTTTGTTTTTGGTAGTGTATATTTGTATTAAATGTCATTATTAAGTTTAGAATTTTGATGATAACGAAGCGTAGCGATAATATTTGGTTTCTTACATTACTTGGTGATGTTTGACACAACTATTTTAATACCAACCTCTTTTGTTCCTCGATTGAGAGAAGGGATTGTAAGTCGTTGTGTAAGAAAAAAGACAAAGGTTTGTGATGGTGTTGTTTGGTTTTTTCTTACGTTTCATCCGAGGTCTTAATTTGTGCTTCAATATGAAGAAAAAGCAACAAAGATAAGACTATTTTGTTTGTGAGTGACATAAACACATTAACCGAAACACCTTTGTGCTAAAAACCTTTCCAATAGTCTTTATCTTTAGTCACAATAGTCACAACAATGACATTTTGAATCCTTGGGAGGCTGGTTCATTGCAAACCTCCTTTTATGTCTTTCAGAAACAAAATAGTTTGAATTATCATTGTTTTTTTTACCGTTTAAATACATATTAAGGTCTTTGTTAAAACTTAATAAAAAAAACTATGTCAAATCATCACAAACCATTTTCTTTTTTATTACATAACAAAAATTACTTTTTCTTTTATACGAGGAATTAGATAGGTTGGTACCAAAGCAGCTATGTCAAACATCGTCAGTTAATTTTGAAACCAGGTATTATTGCACCAGCTAAATTAACATCAAAATTCTAAACTCAATAATCAAATTCAGTACAAATTTACACTACTTGAAACAAAACAAATAAAAAATTTCTCATTCAGGGAGGTATAGTCTAGTATTAAGAGTTTGGTCTTATAACTTAAGGGACAAAGTTCAAATTCCTTAAAATATTGTAAAATTTCCATTAGTGTCACTTTAATTAATAACAATTTCACCATTTTGAAAAATATTTTAAAAAAATCTACTATGAAAGCATTGAGGACTAATGCACCATAAATGTGAAAGTTTCAATCAAGTTGACAACATAAGAAATTTTTTAACTCACTGAAGCAGAACAAAAAGGATCTTCACACGCAAATAAAAAAGTGATCTTTGTTATTTCTTCCAAAATACTTCATTTATTTATTCTCTCATGGTGTTGTAAGTAATTAATGAGTTTTCCTCAAGGGACAATTGTTCCAATTCTATTCTTTCAAGGACCGTCTTGTTAAATTTTTCTTCCAAGAGTTTATGCTTTAAATGAGGGGAAAAAAACCTCCTTATTTACATTATTATTTATTCCTTCCACCCAAATGTTGCCAACACAAACCAACTATTTTATTTTGTTTGAAGAACACAAACAAACTATGTTGTTCTTTGTAATGTTTCTTCATTCAATAGTGAAAAAAAATTGTATTTAAAGTCTCCTTCCACGGTCCATTTAACTTAAGGTTTTTGAGCTAAACTATTTTCTTTTAATCTCATATTCTTCCAAATCTGCCCAATGACGAAGGCTCTATGTTGCGGATCTGAACTCGCTCATTAGAAACAACATCACCAGGCTCATTCAACTCGATCGATGTTTTATGAATGGAGAGATCAATGTAACCAAATAATTTCGTATTCCAAACCTTGAGTTGTTCTATTAAAATCCTCAACTTGTCCTTCACTGCATATGACATCAATTTAGTAATATGAACATCCTTGTCATCAATTCATTGCATACTAACCTTTTATTTATGAAAGACCCCTTATGATAAAAGAAACCTATCAAGTATGTTCGCTATGTTCCTCTAGCAACCTTTTTCCTAGAAATCAATAAGCTCTATTCTTTCCATAAACTCATCAAACTCTAAAGCCTTAGATTGAGACTCAATCATTGCTCTTCCTTTATTCTTAGATCTAGAAAGTACTGCATTGAAGTCTCCTACCACGCATTGAACTCATTCAAACTGATGTTTTAGTTCTAACAATTTTGCCCTCAATTTCCTATTCTCATTAATCTCACACGATAAGTATACATTTACTTAATAAAAACTGCACCTTACCATAGCGCTGAAAAAACGAAAAAAACCTGCACCATCAAAGGAAAATTTAAAGGACAACACACTAGGCTTACACATACGCACCAAACCCATGAGAAACCTTTTGATGATCTTTTTAACCACTTAAATTAATTGTTGTGATGAGTCCCTTTTCTATACCGCCAAACTACATGATAATCTCCCCATTCGTGTATGTTTTGCATACTCTTTTATTTGTGCAAGAATAGCATGAGTAGCTAATCTTCTAAGGTTAACTCATGTAGTCTGTAGATGACCCTATCTGCAAACTTATTGAACCATATATTCTGTCGAGATCTTTGAATGCAATTATTCTATTTGATTTTATTCAATTGTAACTTTTTCTTAATGATTTCTGTACTTTTATGAATGTTCGTAGAATGATTGAATCTCACTGACTATTAACCCTAGTTGTTCGATTTTCCTTAGTTGTAATTGTTCAATTTGTAGTAGTTTGACTCTCATTTAAACCTTCAAAGGTTACATACTCACCTAAGACATTAATGGGTCATAACTGGAGAAGAGTATTAGCATCCTAATTCTAATCATATTTCTAGTTGTTACGCAGAAATTTCACAATCCTCGTGGAGGCGAACTTACATAATCTAATTACGACATTTTAGTACACTTCTTAAACCTATCATCAACTTCCTACACCAAAATCACCACACCATCACCATAAATCTATTCTCATCCTTTACCCCCAACCACACCACCCATTTTCCACCACCAATCCCAAAGAAAACAACTCAAATCAAAACAAAAATCAAAATCAATCACCATTTTCTCCAAATCACCCTCTTTCTCTTCCTTTTCATTTTGTCGCCCACCACTTTCTCCTATACAACGCCCACTCCTTTGCAATATTAACAACTCTAATATTGTTTCCACACATAATCAAACCATATGAAAGCAATGACGATAAGGCAATAAAAAAGAGCATAAAAGAAGAAAGAGGATACAAAAATTAGGGAAAGCACGTATGATTCTTTTCCTTATGTTTTTTCTTTTAACTTCACATATTTGAGTTGTTAGTGGAACCTAGAAACTTCATTGATTCTTCTTAAAATTTCATCAAACCTAGAAACTCCACCAACATCATTGATTCTTCATAAAATTTCATCAAACTTAGAAACTCTAATGTTCATGCCCTCTTCATCCTCTTCTTTAATCGTCGTATTTAGTGGAAGAGAAGGATGAAGAGGGCATGAACATTAAAGAGTTTTTTGGTTTGATGAAATTTTACATATGATGATTTTTTATTATTAAATATGAGATTTTTCTATCAAAATAATATATGCACATGTAGACGATGACATTGAAGGACATGCCACAGTTTAAGATTATGTGTTAGCGTACCTAACGACCAAATTTAGCAGTGAGACAGATTTGATGAACGTTAGTTAAAGTGAGAGACATATTTTCTATTTTAAAATATTTGAGGTCAAATTCGATCGATTAATACAAATTTGAGGACCAATAAGTCTGTTCACTCCAAAGTAAAGCATATGCTTTTTTATGATGGATACATTATTTTCAAGTGAATGAGCATGTAAGTACATGAACTTGTGCCAATCAATCAACTTTGCCCTCAAATTTTTTGAAGTAGCTAAATAGTCCCTCAATTTTATCGACATTCATCAAATAAGTCCCTCCCCCAAGTTTAACTGTTAGGACACACAGATGTGTTTAAGAAAATGATGCCTTGTACCTATGCATCACTTTCCACGAATACAATTTTTTTCTAACCCTAAAACAAAACAAAATTACAAGTCCGACCTACTTTGAGGTTTATTTATCAACATGGCCCACTTTCACAAGTTTATTTTTGTCTTGTAGTGGTGTCAAACCACTGCCATTGGCGTGACACAGCGTTATTTTTTCTTCAAGGCTTTCTGGCAACTGATTGTGACCTTCTATAAGTGATGATACATATTTTTTTTTTGTTCTTTTAAGAATTATTCTAAAATAATAATAAATAAAATAAATTATATTTAAATTACCATTAATATCAACCATCTAATTGGAAATTAACAAATAAATACTACTTATTTTTCTTCTCTAACCAATTTCTCCCATTTAAATTACATGACCCAGTAACACAATGATTATCTATAATTACTCGTACGAGTTGTTGGTCTACATGTACCAGTTGTGCTTTCAGTTGAGCTTCCCCGTGTTCCCCTTGCTCATGTAATTCAGCTTTGTCGGCTTCCACAACTACCCTATTTTGTAAAATCCCTTCAAATTGGGAAAGGTTTTCCATTTGGTGGATTTAGTTAGTTCATAAAGTGTTAATGATATCATCCTTGAACACCTCTGTATCTATACTTTCCATGGTTGTAGTTTGTGGATTGGGTCAATAGGTTTGCTGGTTTGTTTGGGGTAGGGTACAGAGTGTGGGGTTGGTAGGTTGAATGGTTTGTCTTGATATGGGTCTCGATAGCTGGTTTGTGGGGGTGTTTTTATTTTGGGTGGTTTCTTCATATAAACAGCTCGATGTTTGGGAGCTTTCTCCTCGATGGCTTAGTTGGAAGTGTCCTTGATATTGAATGGAGCTATGTGGTAAGGAATGGTCCATAGGTGGTGAGGATTTATAAGTTTGTATGTAGTTGTAATACGTTGATGTGTTAATTCTTGGGTCAAAAGGTGGAGGTGTAATGAATTGATAGGTGGGTGATGGATATGGCACCATGCAGGGTTTTGGTAAGGATGTGAAGTCTGACTACCCTTATGGTATCACTTATGCACTTCTTTTCAATGGGTTTATCAATAGTGATTTCCTACAAATCCACATATGATCTATGAAAAATTCCTAATACCAATTCAAATATTGGCGATTTGGATAAACCTCTTGGTTGTAAGGGATTCCATTAAGTACACTTTGATGGTGTTGGTTCCACCTTTGGACCTAATATTCAAATTTATTATTTATCTCTCCATGAGCCTTTATCTTTTCTCTTCAAAGAAATCTCTTGGAACCCCAACATGCACTCTAGATTAGCATGCATATTTAAATTGAGAGCATTGTACATGAAGAGGAGTTGAAAATGGAAGATTGACATTATGACAAGTCCACATAACTGTAAATCATCTGCAATGTCACATGATCATCATAAGCTTAACTATAACATGATAAATGAGAGCCCCAAATCACTCACGCATAATGAATCAATCATCCGATAAAAGTTTAACTGCACCATCACAGAGAGAAAGGCATGGATGGCAAGGGACACCGCGATCAAATCTATTTACGGGAACTGGGAGAATTCTTATAATGATATTTCACAATGGTTGACAGTGATGAGGGGCGCATTTTCAAGAGCCGTCGTAGATTTGAAGACGCAACATGGCAACACAGGATCTATGATATTTCATCGTCTCCTATAGGCTTCCTATCCATGCATCCATGAGTTTAAATTCATCAAAACAATTATCTATGTGGATGGGACATGGTTGTACGACAAGTACAGAGGGACATTGTTGATGGTTATTGCATAAGATGGGGACAACAAGACGATTCCAATCGCCTTTGCCCTCGTTGAAGGTGAGACAAAGGAGGGATGAAGTATTTCATGAAAAATCTAAGAAGGCGCGTCACACCAGGACATGATATTTGCATAATCTTTGATATACATGATCAATTAAAAGCGCATACAATAACCCATAGAATGGTTGACACAAAAGTGGTTCAACTCATGTGCATCGTATTCGAGACATTACACAAAATTTTATGAAGGCAATCAAGGATGGAGATCTAAAGGAAACTATTACAAATATGTGTAAAATATTAAAAATACTTTTTTAAATATGATATTATTTACCTGATTATTTGACTAATTTTTTTCAACAATGCAGGATATGCCATGAACACACCCTTGTTTGAATACCACCGCAATGAAATATGCGAGGCAAATCAACGAGCATTAGATTGGGTAGACAATATACCCAAAGAAAAATTGATTCAAGATCATGTCGAGGGTCAGCGATTGGGTCACATGACAATCAACGTCGAGGCATGAAACTTTGTGTATAAGGGAACTGGCAACCTCCCTATTACAGCTATTATCCAACCAACATATTACAGGTTAGGTTGTCTGTTTTCAAAAAGACAAGAGTTACTGACTCCCATATGAAGTTCCTAAGCTTTGCCACAATCCAGCCATGCTAAGACTAAAAAAAGGTCAATCAAACAGTAGTAGCATAAGGATTGAAATGGATATTGTGGGAAAAAAACATCGAGAAAATGTGGGTTGTGTCGACAGGCTGGTCACGTTCGCAAGAAATGTCCTTTTGTTAATCACCAGTAGTTAATTTTTTAACTATGGTATTTTATCTTGAATCATCGTTGTTTATCATTATTAACTTTTAACTTATCTTTTTATTGTTGATTTTTATTATGCTAATTAAAAATATTAATACATGAGGCAAATGAAACATGAAATGTTGTTTCATTTAAAATAAAATTTAATGCAACATTAAAAAAAACTCAAATAAAACTAAATTAACTTAGATAAACAAACACGCAACATTAAAACAATTGAGTCTCACATAAATTAACTTTTCAGACTTAACATTGAGATAAAAGGGACCTTCTATACTTTCTTCATACGAAAACATCTCTTAAACATTAGTATCATTGAAAAGTTTATATTCATAATAATAATCAAAATGATTATCAAATGCTAACAAGATCGAAGGCTCTCCATATTGAATATGAGTCACCATTCGAGTAGGATTATTAGCCAAAGGAAAAATATGATTGAGATTATTCTTCAACATAACTAACGTCTTGTGTGGACTTACTAAAAATTTTGATCGGACTTGCCCATTGATCAAACTGAACAGTGGCTTTTCGCAAAGGAGAAGACATAATGAAGAAAATAATATGAGAGAAATGCATTGATGAGTAAGAAGGATTATAATTTGTAGTCAAAAGAGAGGATTTGAAGTTTATATTCGTAATACCAAAATTTCATTTTCTCAAAGCAATTCAACTATTAAAGATTTGAAAACCTGCATAAACATTCATTAAGTTGTTTTTTTTATGAAGCAAAATTTTATTAATCTCAAAGGCTCAATCCTAAGAAAAAAAGTACTCTAGTTAAACAATCACGATTACAAACTCAACATAAGCAAAAACAACTCACAAAAAAGCACTATACAATTAGAAAAAATGCGAAAAGTAAAACACAATGATTCCTCTCTCCGAGTTTCCAATAACAAACACCAACAAAGAACTAACAACCCCACCAAGCCCTATCTACCGAAGAGAAAAATAGGCACATAGATAAATACATAAGATTAATTTTAAATTGAAGGGATATTGATTTCAGTTCTCATAAGGGATATTAGTTTCAAATTTAAAGGATTTTTTTTTTGTTTGAGCATTTGAATTATAAGTTTTTGGGAAAACTTTTTATTTTTGATATGGTTTTTCTATTTTAAGGAAAAAATTGTTTTGGGTTTTGGATTTTTGTATTAAATTTTAAATTTGGAGGAATGTTCAGTAAATCTGGATTTTTTAATTGAAGATAAAAAGTTTAAAAGTTTTAGGATTTTCATATTTATGAAATGAGAGAAGAAGAAATAAAGATTAAAGTATTGTAATAAACTAAAAGAAATGAACAATATCTCTGTTTTTTTGGTACTCCAAAACACTTCTCACTAATATCTTTCAATGAACGATATCTAAATTTAAATAATTATTTCCTTTCAAAAAAATGTATCAAATGATATCTCAAGTATTTACAATTGAAATGACGATGTCAAAAGTGTTCACGTAGGTAAAGTTACTACATGTGAGTTGTTCGGTGAAATGTCCTAAGAAGAATTTCAAGAACACTCTAAAAAAAGACTTACATGAAAATACATTGTTCAAGATGAATATAAATCCTCTTCTACTTTGTACGGGGTTAATTGAGTAGAGTAGATGATTAATTCAATTTGCAGTCAAAATTGTGTTTAATAATATATATGATTAATTACAATTTTCAAATTAATCATATGCTCAATTTGTAGTCAAAATTGTGGTTAATAATATTAGGAAAAATTGAGTGTTGATAAAACATTTTTGAATAATTATAATCCAAGAACAACATAATGAAACAAATACAAACAAAATACCAAAAGGACATAGTAACAACTATTTCTGTATTGAGTTAAAGTCAGTTCTCCTTTTCTCATGTCTTCAACTCTTTCCATTTTCATCCTAAGACCTAAAGTGTCCTGCAACCTGCTCAAACCAACCTTCATGACTCATTTTGTTGAACACTCTTTACAAAATATCTTCCTCTAATTGATCTAACGGCCTACAATTCATTGCACCATAGAATCGATGGTTTGTAGAGGATCATTTTGTTGTATCCTCCAAATCTTATATAAATACCCACATAACATCACATATCACACATTGTCAAATAGTTGCACTCTCTGGAAGAAGAAAAGAGGAAGAGAGATATGCATTTAGAATTAGAATTATTCAAACACCAAAGTTGGTGATCATTTCATTTTGATCACTGGCCACTGATTCTTTAAGACCTGTATCTATGCTGAGTTAATTAGTAATTACTACTTAGTATTCATCATGTTCTTATGTGTTAGCATCATGTAATTTCCCTTTCTAAACCACCAATAGTCACAAAGTCACCACAAAAATATAACCACGCTGCAAAGAAAAAATATTCAAATTTTAATAGTTACCATGAATCTAAAAAAAAAAAATTAAAATATTAGATTGTAAGGTCACTGACCATCAACCTCATTAAATATCAATTATAAAGTTTACACATAGCCTGCAAATTGGAAATTTTCGACTATTACTCAAGTTACGGTAAGTGGAATGCCTAACCATCTTTGACAACCACAGTTAGTTTGTATCACTTTCTTTCCCATTCTAGTTATTGATTTATGAATAATGTTTCTTTATTTGTTTTGTATTTTATTCGAATGCATAGTATAAAGCTTTTTTTTTTTGCACAAGAAATGCATAGTATAAAAACTTAGGTGTGCATTCAATCACATCTCACATTTAAATGTTTGTAGAGATGTTTTATGAATTAATTTATAGCATGGGGATATCATAATGAATTTGATTTGATAACACATCAAAAATTATCATCAATTAATCTCTTTTTTGTTTTTTTAGCTTATAGACTCAACCAAACCCTTTTTTCATTTCAATTTTACTTTGGCCTATTTTCTATTATGTTACATTAATTATGTTGGCTTAAATGAATTTTGGTATCCCTATTTTATTTTCTAAAGTTTTGATATCTCTGATTTCAAATTCAGATTTTTAGCCTCGTTATTTTGATATTTTATGATAATTCTACCTTATTGTGGGGTTAACTTTGATGATATGTCCAAGTCATTATGATGTGGAAAAACACATGTGGACAAGTCACTAAAGTTAATATGTTCATATGTGTTCTACCACGTCATCAATGAATTGAATGTATCTTCAAAGTGACTCTGCAAATAGAATAGGGAGATCAGAAATTAGAAAAAATTGGAATATGAGAACTAAACAACTGAATTTTGGGCTTTGTTTGCGAGTTTGGAAAGGAAGGGAGGGGAAGGTTTGAGAAAAAAATGAATGATCAAGTGGGAGAAATAGAGGAAAATGAGAGGGGAGGTTTTGGGGGATTAGCTTTTCTTCAAATACAAAACCCTCCTCATTTGGAGGAACTAAAAAATTGTATTGGAGGAGGGTTTTGGAGGATTAACATGAATTCTTCAAATTTAATCTATGTTGTTATAATATTTTTAAAATTAAAAATATAGTAATCATATGCATTAATTTATCATTCTCTAGAAAACGACTCTTTTAAAAATTTTAAAAGATTTCTCCATTTTTTCTCATATTTTGCCCCTCTCAAAACTTTTTCTTCCCTTCCCCTCCAAACTCCCAAACAAAGCTACCAAAAGTTTAGAAAAATAAAGATAGATACCAAAAATGCATTTAAACCTATGTTTGTTTGGTTGATTATTTTGTTTTTAAATTAGACATTATTCATCTTTACATAATTCATTCTTTAAAAGGTGTGTTTCTTATGTTGGAGTTGCAAACAGTAACAGAAAATTATGCGGAAGAGTATACTTTTTTCTCTAACAGAAAGAGTTGCAAACCATTAAAATATTACTATATCAAATATAACTCAAAATAGAAGTTTAATCTCAGTACAATCAATGTAGTTCTCTGAAATTCAACTAGACATAAATTTAAAGAAACTATCATCAAGGAAAGATAAATGCTTAACTTTCAGCTTGTTACCTCAACCCCCTGCCTGATGGTACTAAGAAATTCAACAATAACTACACTTGCACCATCATACTTTCCACAGAAGTTGTAGAAATTTTTTTGTGCTAACTAACTTCTATATTCTTAATCTGCTTCTGCAAACTAGCACGATAATAGGTACCATATTTTTCAACAATGTTGTTTTCTTTCTTAGGGTGTGATTGATTTGCATTAAGGGACAAGCCAAACAAACAGAACATCACAAACAATCATTTGCTATACATTGTTTGATATATGCACTAGCCACAAATATCTAAAAATTATCATAATATCTTTCATATTGTGTAATGTTTCGTTGAAACATAACGTATTAAAATTATATCAAAAGATTCAAACTTTTAAATTATTTTATTATTTATCAAAAACCTATTATCATGTTATGAACTAAATAAGTTATTGAAATGCATAAATAAACGTAAAATATTGATGTGTTATAGTAACAAAAAAGTTATCATTATACATTGCACTTCGGGTTATATTATGTTATGTTGAACAATTTTATTTTTTTTACACTAGCATCTAATCAAATCATAATGTCACTTTTAAGGTTATTTTTAAAAATATCTTTACAAATATATCTATTTAACGTGTGAAGAAGTTTTACACCATTAGTGCAATAGAAATTTATCCCTTCTATGAATTTGTTAAAACAAGTTGTCTATTTCATTACACTAATTGACAAATACAGAAGTAAAGTGTTTTTTTTTCTGAAGAAATACAAAAGTAAAGTGATATGATTAGTTTTTTTTTTATTTTAAGGAAAGTGTTATGATTAGTTAAAGGGTCTTGCTAACAAGTTCCCTTAAAGCATTTGTTAAGGATTCTAAAATAGAAATAATTAGTAAATTTTATATAGAAAAAAAATTATTTTTCAATATTTTGAATAGATCAATCCCATGATAATTTTTTTTCTTTAGGCTTCTTAATAAATGCTCTAAGAAAGAAGAATTTAATGGTAGGGGGTGGAGGAGCTGAACCGCCACCCAAACGCGAAGAGCTTCAGCCTCACCCAGATCAAGATCAGAAGTGTTCTTCCTTGGTGCGAGTTTAATGTTTTCTGCTTCTGTTTTTTTAGAGGTGCTTCTTTTTTTTTGTGTGACTAAATAATAAAGAATTTGTAATGTGATTAATGATTATGTTTTTTTTATCACTTTGTTTCCTTTCTTTGTTTATCTTTTTTTTTTCGGGAGAACTCGTTAAGATCATTTTGTTCATGTGTCTTTCTACTGAATTGCGTGAGTGACTTTAAATTTTACTTATATGGTTGTGACAGCCATCTAAGGTCAAAAAAAAGGAAGGTTGTCTACTAGATTAAAAAATTCAACCTTCCTTTTTTTTTTGACAAAAAAAATTCAACTTTCATGATGCATTAGTCTTTCAATGTTTTCTTTTCTTAGGAACTTTTTTAAAAAACTGGGGAAATGGATAAATTATTATTAATTCAAAGTAGCATTAAGGACTATTTTACAACCATTTTTTAGATTTTGAATTTCATTCTTTTAGGTTACAAGATCAAACTCTTATCTCTAACGTGGCACTTCATAGACTTTTGAGGAGTTTTTGAATTTTGTTTTAAGTATTGTACATATTGAATATAATTGATTTTAGAATTTTAGTGTTAACGAAGAGGAGGCGACAATAATTGGTTTTTCACATTACTTGGTGATGATGACACGCTGTTGTGATATCAATCTCTCTAGTCTAGTTCCTCACATGGAGAAAGAAATGTATTTCTTTTTGTGCATGGAAAAGGAAAATGATTTGTGTGTGTGGTTTTTTCTTACATTCTAACAAAGCTCTTAAGTTTCTATTCAATGGGGAGAAAAGACAATGGTGGTTCATACTCTTGTTTATAGCTGACATAAACATATTAACACAAATATTGTTTGGGAGTTGTCTATATGTATTTGTTAGAGGATCGTACACTTTTTGCCAACTAACATTTCAAATTCATTGAATACAGCTACAAAAACATTCTGAATCATATTGGTTCTTCACAAACGTACCTTTTTCAGTTTTTTGTTTTGTTATTTTTAATATTATACATCTTTTCTTTTAATATGATTTGCGATTGATATATAAAATGGAATGAGGGTGGGCTTATTTGCTTCATTCGTCATATTTTTATATTGTTGTATTCGGTGGTCTTTGACACTTATTATTGCGTCAAAGACAATTGAATGCAACCATGTAAAATTGATCAATGAAGCATCAATGAGATGACCCTATGCTCCACATATTATTCTTTGAATTTTTGCATATCAGATTAGAAGGAAATATGTTTGATGAATTTATGTATATCGATCATAAACAAATTAAAATGAAAAATGTGTGATATATCACAAGTGGTAAAATAAAACTCTAAAAATAACGGTGAAAAAAATGAGGTTTGTGATTAACCATCTTTTAGATAATTCATAATATCTATGCAGAGATAGGCTAAGACAATTGGTATGATTGTTGGTGTAAAGGTGTACAATCCTTCAACAATCACATATAGACGAGTACCAAAAAAAGTGTTATGTGAGCCGCCTATGAACAAGAGTCAAGGATTATCATTATTTTTAACTTTTTTTAAAATTAAAATAATTACAATCCTTCTTTTTTTTTTCCCCTAATTTTTTAGTGAGAGAAACTATGTCTTCTCTCTAAGTTTTTTCCTCTTTCACTCATCGAGGAGGGGTGACTTTAGGTTGATTTTTGACCTAGAATCACCCATTTGCATCTTTTTTCCCCTTTCTTTCAATCTAAGTAAGTGATTTCCACATACATCAAGTTTTTCTTTCTTGTTTTTTCGTGATTTCGTCGTATTAGTGCGATGTTGTGTTGTTCGTCGTCTTGTGTGGCGTTGTTTGATTTTGTATCTTTTGTTGTGCGGTATTTGTTTGGTTCATATTGAAAGAACAGCTTCAGACAATCACAAATTCAATCAATGATTTGGGCATCAACGTTGCTGATCCAAAATCATGGGTATTTAGATTTTATCATATCATTTGTAGGCATTTTGCCGTTGTATGCTATTAACTTGGGTGTTGTGAGTTTGTTCGTAGATTCATCCTTTACGTTTTTAGCGATATTGATTATGTTTTTGTCTCTGATGTATTCTATCAATTTGAATGAATGAATATCCTTTGTTTTTGTAAAAAAATAATAATAATAATAATTTTTCTTTTCCTAACACAGTATCATTTACATTTCCTCCACCTAACCGAGAAACTAGAGAGGGTTGGTATCAAAATAGTTGTGTCAAGCATCACCAATTAATATTGGAAACAAGTATTATAGTTTCTACTTCATTAACATCAAAACTATAACCTCAGTAATCTCATTCATTTTAAAGGACACTACCTAAGACAAAAATTTGTGTAAAATGGACATTATTGTCAATTTAATTGATAATAATTACAATCTTAATGAGTTTTTCCAAAAAAAAAAAAGGATCGCAACCTCAAAATGCTTAATTTACTTCTTCAATTGTAAATGGATCTGTCAACTATAAAGTATGGACACCTCACACGACACAAATACGAACACATCGACACTGCTAATGTAACATAAAACGGGACACCAATACTACTATATATACATATGTGTGTTGAGAGTTTCATATAAATATGAGTGTAAAATACTAACGTGTGTTAAAAACCGCAACACACTTAATTTTAGAGGTGTATGTGCTTCATTGATGGGTTTTTCTCAAAATTTACGTCTAGTTGCCCTCTTGACATAAAATATATATTAAGGTGATCGTATGATATGCTTATTATAGACATGAAGTTATGATTACCGTTCTCTACAAAAAAACGTGAAACAATTACTTTGCCTTTCAGTGTTGTATCTCAGTGTGCAGATCATAGACAATTTATATACCTATATGTTTTGAAAGATTCATTCTTGCGTTGCAAAAAAGTAGTGAAACGGGGGTGTGTTTGTTTCAAGTTTACAAAATTTATTTTTAGGAATAACATTTCTTGAAATATAAAGATGAGAATTTTATTCTAAGGTATTTAGGAAAAATATGTTTGGTTAACTTTATAATATTTCTTAGAACCATAAAAATAGGGATTATAATAGGTAACTATATAAGAATTTATTCCCATCTCCATAGGAACTTTATTCTCACCCTTTTCCTTGGGAAAATTTTTCTATTCCCAGAAACATTTTATACCTGGGAATAAAATTTAATAAACTTGTAACAAACATAAGCATATGTATTTCTATCATTTTATTTTCAGGAATCAACAAATATAACTTCAAAAAAAACACACCCATATCTGAAATTTTTATGCCTAACCAGTGGTCATTAATTAATCTAACACTTCATATATTTGTTACTATTTTAATATATGGAATCACTGTTTTAGTCCATAATTCCTCTAATCTAAAATGAAAATCAGTTTTTAATTTTTATGGATAGCAATTGCAACTTAGCATAATAATGTACATCAAAGTTCAATATCTACATATTGGTCCAAGTTGCTTTCAAACCCCAAAACACTTCCCTTGTCTAGAAACTAAAAACAAAAGTCTCCCATCAAACATATGTGCCAGTATGGAAGAAGATCAGAGAAAGAACATAGTAAACATAATCTTTCTATTGAAAGATTTGATTAATAAATTAACAACCTAAGAGGAATGTCTCACTCTTCACTCCTTGGCTGTCCCTTCCAATCCCACTTCTTCATCATCTCTAGAAAAATCTCATTCCAAGTATCTATAGGCCCAGGCAAACACCAATGAACACAATCATTCTGCACATACTTTGGAACACCGTTAACGAACGGAAAACGATTCATATAAGCACCTGGATGACCATCTGGTCTCAACAATGCCAATTCAGTTACATCCATTACCTCAAATCTAATCCCTCCAAATGCATTTGCTTTTTTCTTAGCATTTTCCACTTCTTCAATTTCAATCCTTCTAATCTCACTTTCCATTTTTCCAATTTTCTTCTCACCTTTTCCATAAGGTTCAGTCTTTGAACATGTTCCAGCCTTATCCCAATCACCATCAAAATGAGAAGGTGAAAAAGTTTTCACAATTACACCAATTCCATTCCTTTTAGCAACTTTCCTCTCAATTATGCTATTAAGGCAAGTCCTTAAAGCCTTTCTTAATGGAACATAAAAACCAATATCAGTGTAATTAAGACTGAAACTGGAACAATTTAAGCATCCTAAAACCAAACCATTCTCATAATAAATCGAAGGAACATTAATAAACCAATTTCCAAATGATAACACAATCAAGTCGATTCCATCCATATCCTTCGCCAATTTTTCATTAACGCGATCCAAATGTATTGTATTAAAATTTGGCCCGGATTTTGATCTTTCATCGCCTTGCACAAGAAATGGCGACCAATATACGGATAATGTTGCATTATGAGAAGAAAAATGCCACCAATGTGAACCTTTATGGTGAACAGGTTTAGGTTTTGAAACGGTTGATAACATACAAAGAAGAGACTCAAATTGGTTTCTAGCTAATGAATCACCAACAAAAGATATGTGTTTGTTTTTGCCTAGTTGGAGAAAAGTATTTGGTTCAAACCTTGGAAGATTGCACTCATTTGGTTTCCATCTATAGTAAAGGTAGTTTGAATCAGGTCTCCCATTGGTGATACAATTTTGTCCTTCTTTGATTGTTCCACATGTTGTTCCATTGTATAAAGGACCTCTTTTGTCATGAATCCATTTTCCATTGAAGTAGTCACATGGTTGCTCATCAATTTTGTGTTTGTCATTTACTATCAATAGAATATCAATGTGTTAATTTCATGTATAAATCTAAATTCTAATATTCAAAATAGTTTAAATAAATCTAATGAGAATGGCTCAGTTGACAATACACCCATGAATGTATATCAGATGTTTTAAAGGTACAATCCTTATAAGACACACTCATTAAAAGTGTGAAGAGCTTTCAGTGTAACTAAACTCCGAGGCCCATTAACCGGCCCAAAACATCAAAACCGTGACAATTATGTAGATGGTTGCTCTTTAGGTTCCATGTGTTGCTTAAAACAGGAAAAATACACCATCGAAACATATATCTTTAGATAAATCTGGAGAGCTTCATAGCAAGACGGAGGGCTTAAAGAGCAACTACCTATAACGGATATCATGAGGTGTTATGAGACCAAAGGCCTTAATTGTGATGATTTGTTAAAAAATATTACCTTTCTCACTATAAGTGTTTAATTCTCATCTTAAAATTATTTGCCATTTTAGAATACCAAAAAAATATTTACTAATTTGTTTCCAATGATTACCTCAATTAATTAAATATGGTACACTTAACTATTCAACTACTCTAATTAACATGGATTTTTTAAGACTATACACACCACTTTAGTGTTCAATTCAACACCTAATCATTTTTCCTCTAAAAAAAAACACCTAATCATTTTCAAGTGTGAATTACTTTAAAAAAGACACATAATATGAGACACATGATTAGTTTAAAGAAGACAAAGTTATGCATTAACATACCTGAATAATGTGGAGGAGGAGAAATAGTGGCATGGTGAAGCTGAGTTTGAGATTTTGTAAGAGACAAAGGGTAAAAGTATAAATAAAGAAGAACAATGGGAAAGAGAGCTATGAGAAGTAAAAGATGAATTGTATATGGAAGAAGGGTCTTTGAAGGGGAAACGGTATCATCTTTTGATGCACTTTTCATTTTGAAAGCATTTTTTTGTGCTTCCTTTTCTACTTTGTTTTCTGCTCATTGTCTCTCTTTTGTGATGTTCTAAGTGGAATAGAATAGATTTTCTTTCCAAAAAATTTGCGTGAAGTAAACGTAGTTCAAGTGTTTTATTTTGTTATAGTACAATTTTCAATTAATACACACACTCATGTAAGTTGAAAACTATGCACACTTATCTATATTTGAGGTTGACATATTTTTATGTGAAAGAATAAAGTACAATATATGGTTGAGAGTAATAAATATAGAAGTAAAATAAAATTTAAACTAGAGGTGAAGCCAAATATAAATTTTCATATCATGGTGAAGTGAGATTGAAGAAAGTGTGACACAAGGACCTAGGTTTCTTTGGTTATACCCTAATTTATGATTTAAATGAGGAAACTCACCGGTTAATCAACATGATCTTGGTGTGTTGAGGAGGGAGGGATTCAAGAGTTATTATTTCACAAATTTCTTGATGATTTTGGAGAAAATGAGTTTTGGAAGATGTTCATGATCCTAAGGGTTTGGGATCTTGATTAGATAAAAAATGAATTTAGAAATAAAAAAAAGAAGTTAAGATTGGAAGAAATGAGAGATGATAGCCAGTTTAACAAAGGAGAAAGAGAAATCCATGAATTAAGGACACGGGATGGAGTCAAAGCATGTATGTGAGGTAATGAAGGGTACACGTATAGAAAAGAAAGAAAAAATCAATAATGGTGTAGGGTCATTAGAGAGTGAAGTGACCCCATTGGTTTTTTTGGTAGAAGAAAGAAAACAAAAGAAAAACTCATTGGTTTGATTACTTTAACTAAAAAAAAAATTAATTGAAAGTGGTTGGCTAGGTTTTGATTGATTTTGCAATTTTGTGAAACAAAATTTTGATAAAACAAACTTGGGAAAATTTATTGGTTAGCTTCATTCGACTTTGCAGTGTTCACAAACATATAAATATTAAACGACCCTAAACATATATTTGAACGAATCATATTTGTTTTTTGTTTCTTTAAAAGCCAAAAGGTTAAGAGTATATTAAAAACAAACAATTAAAGAACAAATAATGCTAAGATCAAAAGGATACAATTTTAACAAATACAGAAAACAACACTAAAAATAACGCATGCAGAAAACTAAAAATCAAACTACAAATAAAACCACTCATAAGCATGTATTTGAGCGATTGAGTATTTCGTTGATACTTAATAGAAATTGCACGAGAAATCTTTAGCTTTAGACTTTAATTTCATGATCAAACCAATATTTTTATCATGTTTAAAAGTGTACAAGATAAGCAATCAAACACCACAAAATTATGATGCTTTAAAATTAATCAAATACATGTCAATCAGATTGCATGAAACACATTCCTTCACTTTCTTTCATTAAGAAACCAAACTGATGAATCAAACTGCAAGACAATAACAATTATTTGTTATTACACAATTAATTCCAAACCAAAATAAAATGTTTATCTATAATTTTCTAGAAGTCGAACAATCAAAAAACAAGTGATTACCCGTTTCATTTATATTACACTCAGCCACACACAAAAAAAAATGCTAAATCATGCAACCCTCTTTAAAATAAATTATCTTTAGTGAAAAGACAGCTGGATTCCACTTGTGTACCATTGAGGTACCAATGGTATATACCATTGACCTATTAGAGTGTGCCACCTATCAATGTTACTTTATAAATGTTTTATTTGATATATTTTTTAAAGGGTGTGCCACGTGGCACATTCTAATTGGACAATGGTATATACCATTATGGTACACAAATGCTATCTGTTCTAAATGACCTTAAATAAATGGGAGTCTGCTTCATATTTAAAGTTATATATCAACTCATAACTTCTTTAACTGAATATCTATCATCGAAATTAAGATCTCAAATCCAAGTATGTTGCGCATTATCGCGTAAAGAAATGTTAGAAAATGAAGTCTTACACTCCTCCACCAAATCAACCTCTCATTCTCCAACTTCAACCATCTCTCTCAACACATATAATATCCTTAACGGTAAACACTTTTCTTCATCGCTAAATTAAACAATCTACTAAATTGCTTCTTTTTCAATACTTGCTCAAACGCTCCTTTAACATATGGCATATATGTTTTGTTTGATTTAATTTGAGTATACTTGAACATATTTTGATTGAATAATTGACAAAATTACTTTCATAGTTTTTTAACTTAATTTCATATCAATTTGTCATTTTGGTCGTTTGCATGTGAATTTTCATGCTTCAAATTAAAAATTCATATGAAAACATAAGTGAAATACCATAGATTTAAACCTCCATAGATTTAAATCTTGAAAATTCATATGCAAATTGTTCAAAATGATGAAAATGACATGAAAAAATATAAAGGACGAAATTGGTATAAGAAATTAAGTTAAAGTACGATGAGAAGATTTTGTCTTTTTTTTGGGGGGAAGGAACAATTTTGCCTTTAATAATTTGTCAATTACTGCTAAATCATTTTAACGAAAATATTAATAATTTAATAATAATAATTTCTTTTGTTTTCTATAGTTAATAATCTTAATAGTTCCCTCATGTGGAGATAAGTGATATTTGTGGGAGTTGTATTATTTGAACAACCATTTTTATAACAATTTTTGGTACAACCATAAATTTACAAAGAAGATGGGGTATTAACACAAAAATCAAATCAATATAAAGAAAAAGTAAAAATATAATGTGAGTATGAATGAGAAAATTGTCACAATAATCATGGTTGGTGGCTCAGTCCGTTTACCATCCTCGGTATAGACTAATTTTGTCTGTATTTCTTTTCTGCTGTTTGTTTTAGTTTCCGGTTGTTGCTTTGTAAATATTCTTGAAACTCTTGTTGGCGATTTTGGTGTTTCTTCCTAAGCACATCTTGTGCTAGGAGGACCTTTTGTCGTGGTAATATATTTCATTTTAGCCTCTTCAAAAAAAATTTGTCACAATAGTTGTTAAAGTAGGGTTGTACAAATATTATTTCTCTATTTATGTTGTGTCAAATATTGAATGTCGGTGTTTTTCTCAACTAGCATTCACAATATAGTTACCATAATTCGAGAATCTAGATCTAGTTTTTTTTAAGAGAGTCTAGGTCTAGTTTGTTACGCAAGATCCAACATGATTGATTATTAATAATTAGAGTAATATATTAATTCAACAACCATATGATGATAACCTTGTTTTTTTTCTTCTTTTTATTGATAAAAAAAATAAAGAAAAAGAAAAAGAAAAGATAAATATACCATATGAGTATGAAAGATAAAATTGTTTCAAGTTTTATAAAATAGTTATTCAAATATGATTTCTCTAATAATAATATCTATCTAATCTAATAACATTAAAGTCGTAAATTTGATATCAAAACTTTATACCGGCTGCTTCCAAATCCCTTATCATTCCACTGAGGATGGATTCTAGTCCATAATTATAGATGTTATTATGTGATGTACTATTTTAAAATATAAAAAAAAAAACACTTAATGACAGATTTTTTTTTGGTTACTCACTTAATGACAGATTATGTAGAAACAAAAATTAAAGTTTTTTTTAGTACATTCTATCCGATCTCAAATATAAGAAAAGATTCATTTTTTAAAAAAAAATTGAATAAATGATGTATCTGATTTATATTATAGATCAAATACATCATTCATTGAATAAACTTTAAAAAAAACTTAAAAAAAATATTTTCTTAATATTTGAGGTCGATGGGAGTATACCGTATATCCTTTTTTATATTGGAGGTTTTCAACCAGTGCATCCATTAATTTAACAAAGTGGGTCACATAAATATTATCACAAGAATGTATTATTTTTCCCCTTACAAAAATGTATTATTTTTATTTGCAGCTAAAAATAGATGTATTTATCTTTCAAAAGAAATTCAACAGGAAGATAAATGTATTATTTTGTCAAAAAAAAAATTGCAATATGTTTCTGAATTCGCATATCTCACTTCAACACTCCAAATGTACCGAATTATCTAGTAACACTCCAATTTTTTTAAGTGTATTTTTTTTTTTAACTTAATTGTAGTTTTATCTTCTATTTTATCACAAAAATGATCATCTTTTTAAAATCAAACTTTTTGATTTCTCAATTATCATATTTATTGCACTTTTAGTCTCAACTACGATTTTTTTTTTTACCCAAAAAAGACAAATTTTAGCCCAAAATGGCAAACTATGACCCTAAAAGTGGTAATTAGGTTGAAAGTCCTAACAGAATGTTGGCTAAGGTGTTAGCCAATAGATTGGAGTTCATCTTTGCTCCATTTATTCCTTTTCAATGCATGGATGCATGACACGTGGTATAAATAAATCCAAGGGCTGAAATTAAATGGTTAACATAGAAACCTATCTTATTTCTCTCATTATATCAATCATTGATGCAAGAGCACCATACATCCTCCATCCTTTACAAACCGTGTTTTGAAAAGTTGTCTTTTACATTTCTTAAAAAAAAAAAAAAAAATTGTCTTTTGCAAATCTGTATTCTTTTCCATAAATTTTCTGGAATTATATTTGATTCCTCTGCTCCAAATTTAATCAACTCTCTTGGTTTGAGTTATAAATTTTTTTGATGCCATTCAATCAACAAATCACAAACATAATCAAATTATCAAATATTATACACTATCATATTCAGCACAATCCTGAAAACACTATATGCAAAGAAACGTTGTGTCCTGTGTCTGCATAATTTAGGCACGTTACCACGAAAGTAACATTATAATTCAGATATGATCAGATGCAAATTATTGATATCACCTAGTTGCCTCCTAATGTAAGTGAAGAAAAAAGTTAATTTTAACTCATTGACCTGTGACCAGTAATTTTAACTAAGTGAAGAAAACAAATATGGGCAAAAATCAATGAGAGAAACCAACTAAAAATCATAAAATGAAAGTGCAATTCACTTCTGTAATTTGAATCAAACCCCAGTTTGTGGAAGACAATGGATTTGGATTAGATTGAAATCAAACTTTTAACGGAAACAACAGAGATTTCGAAAAACATAAATGAAAACCACGACCAATCAAAATGAGAATACAAGAACGGAGAAACCCAACACGGTAGTTGGAGGAGATGATAGTGTCGCCGGAAGTGGCGGCGGTGGAGAGATGAGGTTGTTGCGGCAGGAGGTGGAATGGGGATTAATAATTGAGTTGTGTGTAACAAAATGGGGAGAACATTTTAATCCTAGCCCTTGATTTTATTTTTTCCACATGTCACGCATCTATGAAGTAAAAAGGAGTAAATGGAGCAAGTCTAAATGGAGCAAAGATGCACCCGATTGATTGCGAGTCTAGGTATGCTCCATTTAGGGAGCTATCCATTTACCCCATTTATGTGTTTTGATGCTTGACACGTGGCAAATCAATATTTAAGGGCTGAGATTAAAAAATTATATTAATAGTTTTTAATTAAGAAAAAAGAGCAAACGCATCTGTACGGTTCCCTTTCCTCTCTTTCTCAGCAATAGTCAGAATCCCTCTTCCACAGAACCGCCGCTCACCGCCGTCCCGCTCTCTCCAGCGCCGCTCTCATAGGCCACTCTCACGTTTTCGATTTGCAGCTTGTCATCCCTCTGTTTTCTTGTATTTTTCAATAACAATTCATGAGAAATAATAGAAACCAATTGTTATCTATTTCATGCTTTTCGATAACAATCTATGAGAATTAAATTGGTGCATTCCTGGCAAAGAGAATTGGAAATCATGAATCAATGGAATTGATTGGTAGTGGCGGCCTGCAACGGTAGAAGAAAAGGGATAACGGTGTTCCTTTTTCTTATTATTAAAAAAACTTTAATTTTGACTTTTTCATCTCAGCCATTAGTTTATTTTTTTTACACGTGTCAAACATCATCAAAGCACATAAATGGAGTAAATGGATAGCTCCCTAAATGGAGCATACCCCGACTCATTGATTGCGCACTATTATGGGAAGTGTTATATCAGAGGCTCAGTCAGCTTTTCAGGGTAGACAGATATTTGATTGAATTCTAATTGCAAATAAGTTGGTGGACGATGCTCGACGTCTAAAAAAAGAGATGTTACTATTTAACGTCGATTTTGAGGAGGATTTTGACTCAATTAATTGGCTTTATTTTGATGCCATAGTGACCAAAATAAATTTCTTGACTTTGTGGCGTAGTGGATTATGGAATGTGTAAGTATTATCTCAGCTTCAGTTTTAGTGAATGATTGACCGAAAGATGAGTTCAAACTCGAAAGAGGGCTTCAACAAGGCAATCCTTTTTCAACTTTTCTCTTTTTAATTGTTGTTTAAGGCCTTAATGTCATGATGAATGTTTTAGTGGAGGAATAGTTTTTCATGGGTTACAAGGTTGGTCACACATATAATGTGTCGATTTCTCACATACAATTTGTTGATGATGGGAGTCAAAAATTAGGAGAACATTCGAGCTTTAAAAACTTTGCTTGATCCTTTTTAGGCGACATCAGAACTTAAGATGAAAATCCATAAAAGCATGTTAGTAGGTATTAACGTGTCTGATTATTCTTGATTGACAAAGGCTGCCTCAGTGGTCATCTACCTTTTCTTTGTTTGGGGCTTCATATTGGCGAAGACGCAAGATGAAATTTTGGTATCCATTGCTTTATCGAATAAAATCTAGACTATCAGGATTGAAGAGTAAAAATCTTTATTTGGGTGGACTATTGGTTCTTCTGAAGTTTGTTATGTCCTATCTACTATACTACTTTCTTTCCTTCTTAAAGGCCCCCGCATACATCATTTCCTCTACATAATCTTTTTTGTTTTTGGGGGAGGGAGTGAGGAAATTCAAAAAATATCTTGGATAAATTGGGATACTATTTACTTAAAAAAAAAAGCAGAGAATGGCAGGTTGGGGGTTAGAAGGATAATGGAATTTAATTTGTCATTACTTGATAAATGGTGTTGGAGGTTGAAGGAGGAGAGATGGAGTTTATGGTGTAGAGTTTTAGCGGCGGGTATGGTGAGGAAGGAGGCCATATTGAGGATGGCGGGAAAGTTAGTTCAATCCAGTGGAAGACCTTGAATAACATTAGATGTGGGGTGACTGTGGGGGGTCGGAAGATAGTTTGACGATAATTTATGTCGCGAGGTGGGAGATGGTGTCAATACTTTGTTTTGGTGGGACCATTGGTTGGATGGAGGTGTTTTGAAGGGGATGTTTGATCACCTTTTTGATCTGACAACAAAATAATGACGAAGTTTGATATCTTCTCTTTAAGTTAGGGGGAGGGTGGTGATGCATGAAAATGGAGATGGAGTTCAGTGGCTTGGGAGGAAGAGCAAGTGAGGGAGTATTGTAAATTATTGCATCCTATTGTTTTAAAGGTTGATGTGGGTGACATGTGGATTTTGCAATTGCACGTATAAAAAAAATACAACGTTACTAATGCTTATAATTACCTGCTCTTGGCGGATCACACCAACATTGTCGATTATACAAATATCATTTGCCATAAAGAGGTTCCTCTTAAGGTTAGCCTCTTCGCCTGACATGTGCTTTGTAACCGCATCCCAACAACAAATAATTTAATTAAAAGGAGGGTGCTTTAGCTAAATACATATCTTTATATGCGCGAGGTTGTGGCCATCAAGAGGACGTGGATCATCTTTTTTTGTCTTGAGAGTTTTTTGGAAAAATTTGGTTTGATATATATAACTTGCTAGGCTTTATAACATATCATTGGACTCATGTTACAGACCACTTACTTCAGTTTGAATCAGTGCGTCGTTTGATGTGAATGAAATGCATGAGTTTCTCAACAAAAGGGGGATTCTATTCAACATCTTTTTGAGAAAATTAAGTTTCAATCTTTGTGTTGGCTGAAGGTGAATCACATTAATTTTGCTTTCAACTATCATATGTGGTGGAAAGTGAAAAATATGGATTTGAATTTACACCTAACATATCAAATATTCGTGCAAGTTTTACCGTTTGAACTTTTTTTCTTCTTAATTTTTATGATAATGATAATTATTAATGTAGAATCTATGTGAAAAACTACATAACACATTAACGTATCTTCTCACAACCATAGAAATTATAAGAGAGAATAGTTTGACTCAACATATCATAGTTTTGGATATGTATTTATTATTTTTCAAAATTCAATTTTGTAACTTTTTTTTTATGAGAGTCACTATTTTTTTAAGGGTCTTATTAACCAGTACTCTAAAGACAATGGTTAAAGAATCCTTTAATACAAACTTTGTCTTGAAAATATAAATTTTTACTTTTGTCTTATCAATAATTACACCACTTTTTAATGCAAACCTACTATAATTTTAACATTTGAACCAATGTTCTAAGGACACTCGTTAATATTCCTCTTTTGTTAATGCTCCTAACTTCTCGGGACATATAAACTCAATTATCTACGCATGAGAGAATATTTTTTGTTTATGAAAATAAGGAAAAAAGACATGAAAAAGATTAAGATAAAGAAAAGAAAGAGCTGGTTTAGAGAGACCTTACGAAGAAAATGAGGGAGACAATTTCAAACCGTTTTTTTGAACAATTTACATTGAATTTCTCAACAAAAAAAAAAAACAATTTACAATGAAATTGAGTAAGTCAAGTAACATGCTTCATGTATAGTCTATTTCCCAACCAAGTCACAACTTTCCCTTTGACAATTGTGTAAAAACCATACTTTATGTCCACTTTCTTACTTGGTTCTTCACACATCTCAGCTCAAAACACCAACAAAATACACAATAACAAGCCACAAAGTAAGCAAAAGCAACCAAAATGGTTATGAAAATGGGTATTTCAAACCCATTCAAAGATCAACTTCACTCCTTCACCAAGAAACTTTTTCCTTGGACTCTTTATGCTCTTCTTCCCATTGCTCTTCTTAGTTTATATCTCTACCCTCTTCCCTTTCTTCCATCTACTGAATCTGAACTTCCTCATTCCACCACCACCATCATCTCCTACTCTACACCTCCTTCTTTTACTTCTACACCTCCTCCTTCAGGTACGTTTATGCATACTCTTATCTAGTTAAAAATCATGTTTTTACAAATGGGTTTTGTCTTAAATCTTGATTAGTAACTTCATATGTAAGATTTGTTTGTTTTTTTAACAGTTAAATGTTCTTTATTGCAGAAAAGGAAAATACTTTTGACACCCCCACATGTGACTACTTCAATGGAAAATGGATCCGTGATAGAAGAGGTCCTTTGTACAATGGAACAACATGTGGAACAATCAAAGAAGGACAAAATTGCATCAAACATGGAAGACCAGATTCTGATTATCTTTACTGGAGATGGAAACCAAGTGAATGTAAACTTCCAAGGTTTGAGCCTAACACTTTTCTTCAATTCATTGAAAACAAACACATGGCTTTTGTTGGTGATTCTATGGCTAGGAACCAGTTAGAGTCACTTCTTTGTTTGTTATCTAGTGCATCAAAACCTGATCTTGTTTACACAAATGGTGAAGATAATAAATTTAGAAGGTGGCATTTTGATTCTCATAATGCAAGTGTGTCGGTGTATTGGTCCCCTTTTCTTGTTCAAGGTGTTGAGAAATCAAATGACGGGCCAAATCATAATAAGTTGTATTTGGATCTTGTTGATGAAAGATGGGCAAAGGATATGGAAAAGATGGATTTTATTGTGCTTTCAATTGGTCATTGGTTTTTGCATCCTGCAGTTTACTATGAGGGTGATTCAGTTTTAGGTTGTCATTATTGTGTTGGTCTTAATCATACTGAAATTGGGTTTTATGATGTATTGAGAAAGGCTTTAAGAACTACCCTTAATAGTATAATTGATAGGAGAGGAAATAAAGGTAGTAAAATGGATGTACTAATTACAACATTTTCACCAGCTCATTTTGAAGGTGAATGGGATAAAGCTGGTGCTTGTCCAAAGACTAAGCCTTATAGAAGTAGGGAGAAGGAACTTGAAGGAATGGATAGTGAGATGAGGAAAATTGAGGTTGAAGAAGTTGAAGATGCTAAGGTGAAAGGTAGTGAATTTGGAGGGGTTAGGTTTGAGGCACTTGATGTAACTAAATTGGCATTGTTGAGACCAGATGGTCATCCAGGTCCTTATATGTATCCTTTTCCATTTGCTAATGGGGTTCCAGAGCGCGTGCAGAATGATTGTGTTCATTGGTGTTTGCCTGGACCTATAGACACATGGAATGAGATTTTTCTTGAGATTATGAAGAAATGGGAGGACAATCCAAGAACTCAAGAGTGAAGAGTTAGGTATTTAGTATTTACTATATCTTGTTTGCTACTTTGTTCATTTTTTATTTGTTATACCTTCATATTATGGATATTGCATTGAAATAGGTCAAATTTTGTTTTTGATAGAGAACAGAAGCAATTTCAATTGAGGAAGGATTAATTATTGTGTATTCTACTACTTTCTTGTTCTATAATAGAAAAGGAGTAAGGACTTGATTATTAAAGATATTTTATATTGGTGATGAAAAATGGAGAGTGACAAATGTTGGGTACAAATTAAAGACAATGATGTTTATAGAATACGTGAAAACTAACCATTTAGAAATGTACAAAAGAGTTTAGCGGTAAACTTGTGAAGTAATTCATGCAATCATGACACAATTAATGCAGCTGGTATTTTCTGTCTAACTAAAATTAGTAGCCATTAAATTTGTCTTGTAAACTTATCTTGTTTTAACTTTTTTTTTACTAAAATCTTGTTTTAACCTGTGTCCTGCATTCTGAGTGAAAAAAAACTTGTGTCATGCATCCCATTATGTTATTTTTCTTAACCTCTTAAAATAGTGTTCAGCTAGTAGCTGTTTAACCGTGTTGAATTGATCAAATCAAAAGCCTTAAGTTTTAAAATACTTGAGTTACTAGTTGGAAGCTTTGCACTCATGATAAATTATACTATCTTCCAAAGATAGGCTCAAAAAGGAAATGTAGAAAAATAAATTTGGGTTGAACCAAATGAAACCTTGCAAAATTTGGACAAAATGCTCTAAAAATTAAGGTAGCAGCTTGATACCATTAAAAAATGTTCTAATAATTTTTTAGAATTTGAGGCAGCTTTGACAAAATCTACAAAACCAACTAATAATGAGCTTTGTCCACATTTTCGTGAGTATAATTCAGTCTATAGGTATGATGCAATGCAGTGTATAGGCATTGAGGTTCGAACTCTAGATTTTACATCTATTCAACTTCAAGGGTGGAATTCTATTAGATTACTTGTCAAAAAAAATTGAGGTATGCCCACAATTTATAACTATTGAATGCAAGGTTATTATCTCCTTTTCCCTCCATCTCACAATATGTCATTTTAGTTATGAAAATCATCTCATTTTATACCTTGTTTTACAATATCAATAAATTACTAATATTATGTTCTTTTAATCGACATCCCTAGTGGCATGTACTAAAATAACAAGTAGGAGTATAGGATTTTGGAATGGAGGGAGTAGTCCTATATTAAGGCCGGTTGGATTCAATTTCTTTAATTTGAGTTATGTGTCAGCTGGCTAGTAGCATCCTAATAATTTATCTGATTTTGAGTTGGCATGAATACCACTACTTCTGCCCTTATTTATGGCTTGTGAGGATCTACTTTTAAACAATATAGTCTTGCTTTTAGCTATAATGAATTGAAGATAGTGGTTGTCTTATTAATTTATTTCTTGTTGTCCAAATGCAGATTGTAAGAGACGTTTTCAGTTTTCACCTAACCACATTTAATTTTGATGCTCGAAATAATACGATTATGCTCTTAAACTCTTGCTTTAATCACATTTAATTTAGAAAGTCATGCTTATGTTAATTTTGCCAAAAAAATATTGATTCCATTTCCGCTAAATAGCATGTCTGCAGTCTAGAAAAGGAAGGTAAAATTGAAGGATTCAGGTACATATATTGTGGAGTAAAAATCTTGTTGTGATGTGTTGTTTCTACGAATACAAAAAGCTAAAAGGGTACATGTACGTGTTTGGTACATTCAATATAAACGTGTTATGTGTATGTGGCTTGTGTTCGTTGAAGTTTAACAATGCTAATGTCGATTTCTCGTTAGAAACGTGATAAGGTACCAATAATGCAAAAGACAGCAGCATTAGTGTTTAAAAGTGTCCTTCACCCACGGCTTCAATGATAATGATTCATTTGGTCATTCATACACCATAAGAAAAAAGGGATCTTTTATGGTGCAGTCAGGAAACTGACTTTTTTGGAAAAGTTATTTTATTTACCCAATAGTATAGTTGTTCATGTCATGTTAATCTAGTGTCCTGCTGGTGGACACTCTAAGACTAAACTTTACTTTATTACAAATCAGTCCTCATACAAAATATCAAGGGGAATTTCAATCTTAGTGCACAAATGAGAATCTGTGTGTTGAAGGCGAAAATCAGTATGGAGGAGAATGTGATGATTTTTTAGAATTTTCATTATTCTGTTTGTTTCTTAAGGAAGTTAAAGAACATTAATTTATAAAAAATTAATTTTTAGGATTTCGAAGAACAAGGGGGATTTTGTTAATTGAAGGAT
>Ga0315915_1001114_pt1 | contig 31558 bp, 15 predicted proteins | sample MpolbnodulesMG_FD_207738 | JGI IMG/M metagenome (GOLD analysis project Ga0315915, IMG submission 207738) | Medicago polymorpha root nodule microbial communities from Los Angeles, California, United States - branched nodules | ecosystem: Host-associated > Plants > Roots > Nodule | place: USA... | reverse complement strand
ACCCGTCCCTGTACCCAGTTAAATCGGTTTTTCCCATTAAATTCGGGGCGGGGGTGGCCGGGGATGGGTTTTGTTGCCATGTCTAACAGGGGGTCAAAATTGCATTTAAGCCTATAAATTTTAATTAAATTGTTTTTATTAATATGTCAAAAAATCACTTATTTTTTATTCAAATTTGAATTTAAATTCAATTGTTTTTATTAATATGTCAAAAAAACCCTTAAAATAAAATTATATCCATTACACCGCTATATAGCTTTTGTTTCTCTTTCTTACTCTTTAAATATTTCTTGACTATTTATTAGTTTTTGTGGTAGAGAATAGTGACTCAAGTTACTCTATTATATAGATATAGATTTACCAAATATTTCACTTTCTTTTTTTCTTATTGATGATATAACATTTATTAGTATACATTTCTATCTTTTTTCTTATTTTATTTTATCTTTTAATATGAATAATTGTTTCGTGTAGATGAGGAAAATAGGATAAAAGAGACTTATATTTATGTTTTTGGTGAATCAATTGTATTCACAAAAATTTAATATGAATAATTTTTTTGTGTAGATGAAGAGAAAATGATAAAAAGAGATTTATATTCGAGAAGCCTATGAAAATACAACTCATGTAAGTATATATCTTTAACTCTAATATTTGCATCAATTAAAGATCAACTTTAATTTTTTTTTTATTTTATTTTAAAGTTTGTTTATATTTGTGTAGTGTTAATTGTTATACATTTATTTTCACATTTCTATTTTCAATATTTTCTATCTATTTATTTGTATATATTTTTAAGTCTTAATTGTAACATAAATATTTTCTATCTATTTATATTTCTCTGATTTAAATTTATTTATTATTGAGTATACTCATTTTAAATTATAGGAAGCACCTTGAAGTTTCACCATGAATCGAAAGAAAATCGTTGTTGGAGACATTCAATCAAAAGAGAACAATCAAATGAGTTTATGAATATAGATGTGTCTTATTTTTACTGTTACATTGTGTAAAAGATGTTAATGCTCTACTTGAATTTTATGAGAATTATAGAGACAAAATCAAAGTGAGACATAAAGGTTTTGAAGTTGTCATATAAAAAGAATATTGATGTAACTCAACTTAGAAGTTGTCCAAATAGATTATATTTGTACATGTATTATGGGCCTAAACATGGTTGGTTTGGTAGAGTTTATATACTGACATCGAATGATTGTCGTACAATTTTATCTAATATAAAAAACTATTTACACATGACAAAGTTTTTTTGAAGAAGCACTTTTACACATGACAAAGTTAATTCGAAAAAGCTCTTTGAACATTTAATCTATTTTGCTTATTGTAAAAGTTTAGATGTTGATGTCATATATTTACCTTTACATTTGACTTATTTGGCCTAGATAAAAAGAGTTTTATTTTTAAAAAGAAGTTAAGATTCAACATGTCATCTTATTCTTACAAATATCTCACTCTTGCATTTTCAATTGTCAATCAAACATGGCGTCTTCTATAATATGTACGTAATTTGTCTTATAATTACATTATTATTTGATTAAAATTCTACTGTGAGAATATTTTATTTTATCTTAATAATTCATTTATTATTTGAATTAAATAAATAATTGTGGAGATTTTTTTATATAGTTGATGATTATAAAGATAAAAATAATTTATTAAACAATGACGCCATAATGTGTTTGAATGGAATATACAAAAAAGGAGTTATTTATTAAATTAAACTATGTTGAATATGACCTTTGTGATGTAAAATAATTTCATTAACTCAAGTTAGAATAAAATTTTGATAAGATCTAACTATTTTTTTTTCTTCTAAAAACACATTAAAATAAAGAGAACATAAGAAAAATCTGAGAAATTTGTATTATGATTCACTATTCAACTACACTTTTATTGATTTCTATATACATACATGAGAACAACACATAATTTATCTCAAAAGAAACTTTTAACTAATTCTCTTACTTTTTTTTTGAGCAAGCTAATTCTCTTACTTGACAACGACAAAAGTTTAAAAATATGTTTATGGTCATTTTTCTAAAATAAAAAATAATTCATTAGAGCTATCGAAATTGTTATTTTCAATAAATTTATAAAAAATTCTAATAAAACCCGTGCAACGCACGGGTTATATACCTAGTATAGTATATAGTGAGTCTCAAAGTTAGTGCACTCTAGTTTGTTTTTATATCGTTGTTGCGATCATTATTGGTTAAGTTCACTTTGGTGAAATCTCACATCAATGAAATTTAGATATAAGGATAAGTATCAATGGCAACCAATAACCAAAATAACCACAAGCAACAACAACATATCTAGATCTAATCTAGAAACCAAGTGTAAAGTAAAATCGCAATCTAACCAAAGAATAAACAAGATAAAGAGAGTAGAGAAAAAAACGTCAAGAAATGTTTACCGAATTCGGTCCAACAATGACCTATTTTGGATGAGAGATTGATCTCTCCAATCCACTATCAATGAGTTCTTTATAAAGAGGTGCAAAAAGGTTACAAGAAATTACCTTCAACAAGTTATCCAAGAACATACATAATTTCTACCCATTTACAGTCTTTTTCCATGAACAAGACACTCAATGATTTTCACTCAACGAAGATGATTCCAAATTGTTTCCCAACTCTAGAATCTAACTCTCAAAAGAGAACCAACCATAAGTATTTTTCTAAGGATCTTCTCTTTTGATTTTCCAATACTCGCTCAATATATGTTTATATTAATGACAAAATTATAACATTTTTATGTACAAGATGTATATGTTCATTAATTATGTTCAACTCTTGTATGTGCAAATTATGGTCAAGATGTCAAGAACACGTCAAAAAGTATATCCTTTTGGGACCAAAAGCAAAACAAAGAAATTGTTGGGAAAAAATCATCTAGTTTAATATTTTAGGGATTAAAATATAAATTTACTAGATTTTTAGGGAAAAATCTATTTAACCTTAAAAATTTATTGGTTTTATTTTATTTTTTAAAATTAATTCATTATTTAGTCAAAAAAAATTAATTTTTTATTGACTTAAAAATTTAAAATAATAAATGAAGAAGCAAAGTCCCCTAAAAATAACAAGAAGCAAGCCAATAGAACTAGAACTCGCATCCCCGTGAGCTTAGCTCAGTTGGTAGGGATATTACATTTTATATGCAGGGGCCGGGGTTCGAACTCCGGACACTCCACTTCTCCACAATTAAATTGTGTGAGCTCTAACCACTAGACTACTTAACAAAAAAATTAAAAAATAACTGGAACTCGCGACCTCATGTTGCAAAACATCTCTATTTTCCACATCACGCAGAGAGAGCACTCGTGAATGTATTAAATCTATCAAATTAAAAGCAACAAAAAGCAGAGATAACATACTAATTCAATTCAGAAAGCATGCCAACATCACATGGATAAAGATGTAAAATAGTACTTAGGTTAAAAAGAGAAATGCATGCATGCTATCCTTCAAATGATAACCATCTGAATCTCTTAAAGGAGGAGCATTCAAATTTTGAATTGTAGATGAACAGATACATAGAAATCAAGTATAATAGCCTTACTTTTAATCATCATAAAGAACCTAACATTCAGGAATCAATTTAAAGAATCCTAACTATCATCATCTGAATCCCCATAAGTATCGTAAGCATCTTCTATCAGAGAATCCTCCCAAGTAACAAGCATCTTATAGTGACTTGGAAGCCGCATAAATTTGATACGCTCGCTGCATATTTTCCTCAAACTTTCACTCAAACCATAATTATAACATCCTCTAATGTAAAGAGTTTCAAGAAGAGGACAACCGTCAAGAATGGAAAGAATCCCATCATCGGTTACCACGATTCCTTTCATATTAAGATGACATAGTTTAGACATTGTTTCTGCAATAACAAACGCCATATTAAGATGACATAGTATAGAATGAAATGCTTGATAAAAAAAGATAATTGTGCATACATAATTTTTTGAAGGTATATAGATTGTGCATCCATATAAAGCTATCAATAAGCATTAAAACATCTTATAGAAAATAAATCACAAATAACAAAAAATACAAGTAATACACTAATAGTTACTTTTCAACTATGCATTCAAGAAGATATCAGTGCTAAATTTGTCAATATCAATGTCTTCAAGAGGACCAGAACTTCGTTCGACAGGATAGCGGCAAATTTCTGCTAAAACAACTTTACAGTGAGGGTAAAGGTCCCGGTCGCCCATGTAAAAGGTGTGCCACATGAGAGGATCCTTGTGTATATCCCACCATAGAGAACACACTAGACATGCTTTTGTCACAACGTGGACAGTACTAAGCCTCTGATGAAGAACAAGCCAATTTGGTATCTTTGTGGTCTCACCTTCACCTTCCTTTGCAGAAATAGAGCAAGATTCCATCATCATACTACATGCAAACATAAGGGTCGTATAAATAAATTGATGGCATAAACTCTGGAGTAGAAAACGTTAATAAACACTTATTTTGAATGAAATTCTTTTATAACCACTGACAGTGTATAGAAAACGTTTTATTACTAATTATCATGATAAACGAGTACCTATAGAAACACTACTTACCAAGACGTTTTGAAGGATGTTAAATGTGATGTCTGTTGGGAGTTCAAGCCAATTTGGACTGTCCCCTTCCACTTCCTTTTCTGGAAATGAAGACGATGCCATTGTGCAATTGAAACAAGGTCGTATAGTTTGATTTATGTAGCATCAAATATCAATTAATCTTCGTGATATTAAAAAGTAAATACTAGTATAAATATAAATATAAATATTTGGTAAAAGGCTAAACATCTTGAAGGTGAAATATAGTCCAATAAACGTTGGAAAAATACTATTACTAGTTATCATGATAAACGAGTGCCTATAGAAACACTACTTACCAAGACGTTTTGAAAAGTAAAACTCCGGGTAGAAGAGAAGAATAAAGTTGCTATATTTTTTGGTCAATAGAATAAAAGTTACTTAATTTTCAATAAAAACTTTCACCGAAGATTAATCCAGTTCTACTCAAAAAAATGTCAAAATTGCTAGCCCGGACGTGATCGGAAAAATGACAATAATTTGTACATATATGAAATTAATCATATAATCCAAAAATTAACCAATACATAAAAAAAAAAATTAATCCATAAATTGTCGAAAAAAATTAACTATATTTTTGGACACCGTGATTGGGAAAATGTCGAAAAATGACAAAAATTTAATCCCAAAATTAACCAATATATGAAGGAAAAAAAATCACAATAATTTTTACTTACATGAAATGTAAATTAAAACAACAAGGAATAAACATTGACAATAGCTATTTAGAAAAGTTGGGCAAAATGAGTTTTAAAACGCCAATTTTATCCATAATTGATTGTTTACTAAATAAATTAATAATCTCTTTTTCAATGTAAACAAAGAAGTTATTTGCAATAAACCTATTGTCCATTTAATTTGTTTATGACTATTATATTGTCTTAACAATTTATATTGTTGAATTCATGTTTCAAGTTTGCATACAACCAACTATTTGATTAAAATATGGAGCCAGATACAGAGAGATGAGGCTTTCAAGATTGAAACAAATTTCTCCAAATCAAAATGTTTCAGCAATAAAACTAACCACAATAATCTTGTCAAAAAAACAAACAACAATAAACCAAAAGTGGTTTTTATTACATTTCAAACAACAATTAAATTCTCAAATGTCTCCAACAAAATTCCTTCAAAACATCAACAGTAGTGCTTCTCTTCAAATGATCCATGCCTTTCAGAATAGCACTTAAATCTAAGAACAACATTTAATGAAACTTATAAAAATTCATGTGTGTGAACTTCCTCTTCATTCCTTTGCTACCTATGACACGGCATTCGCAATAAAACTCATAAACAAAATCATCATCGTCATCATTATCAAATCCATTTATATACTCATTTGGATACCTAAAATATTTCACCCTAGTATTCTCAAAACACCTTTTCGCCAAATTTCCATGAATAACTAGATTGTAACACATTCGAACGTCAAGAGATTCAAGGTAAGGACAACCACCAAGAATAGCAATCAGACCATTATTAGTGAGTTTGTTTCCCCAAAGCTCAAGATGTCGTAGCTCGGGCATTGTTTTTGCAATAGCAAGCGCTTCTTTGTTGCATTTGTAACCTTTGTAAGAACCACAATTAATGCCTTTGAAGGGTTGATTGAATTTCAATGTCTTCAAAAGAGGACAATTTTGGCCGATAGCTTCAAGAGAGACATGGTTTAAACTTGTGAATGAAAGTTCAAGCTCCTCCAATAGTGAAAACTTTTTGGCAGCAATAGTAAAAACTGTATCTGAAATTCCCAAGCATTTTGAGATGCGAATGCGTCGCAAATTACTAGTTCTGTACAATATGAAGGTGAAATTGGACAACAGAAATCAGTAATCCGAAAAATAGAAAATAAATTATTAGTTGTTGCATGTAGCTATATAAGCAAAAAGTAAAATCATAGATGAGTCGAGCATAATATATTTGCAAACCATGCAAATCGTATGAAAATAAAAGTAATGTATATAATTTTAGTGTATAAAAGTGAGATTTTTTGTGATTGGAGGTGACTTCTAGCTAGGAAAATAGGGGGTTTTGTTGTATTATGAGGAGTATTCGAACCATCTTTCTTGTCTTCTTTTTTAAGCTGTGTTTTGATCGTACATCTTTCAATTTTATGGATCAAGTTCTATTTATATTTTTCCTATTCATATATAGAATAATTTAGTTTGCCGTCCAAAAAAAATATTTGTATATTATATTATTTTTGAACAAACAACGTTTATGCAATCAAAATTAAATAAAATTTGATATTAGACAGATAATTAAAAATTGGAAAAAGACTAATCAAACGTTTCATTTTATATACTTGATGCAAAAATCATTTTATATGCCTTCTTTCTGTATTAATTTATTAAATAAAAATACAGAAAGAAAGAAAGTGTATAATCAGTACAAGTCGTAATTATTTTAACCTACGCCTTGTACCGATTAGAAATAAGGACAAATCCTAACAAATTAACTGAATGAAAACAAAAAAGATAATAATATTACCTTTCAGCTAAGCGTCTGATGAGTTCATCAGTAACAAAATACTCAACATTAATTTCTTCCACATGATCACCACCTTGATCAACAGCATACATACAAATCTTCTCCAAGTTATGTGGTGAATGGAGACCATTGATCATTTCAATGCTCCTCCACATGAGAGGGTCCCTACAAATTTCCCTCCACATAGGACACACTTGACGTGCATTCATCACTAGGTCAACAGCACCAATTAATCTGAGTATATTTGATGTCACATCTTTTGGAACTTCAAGCCAATTTCGAATTAATCCTTCTGTGTTTTCCAATTTCACTTTCTTTGTTGGCATTGAACTTGAAGCCATTTTTTTCTTTTTCTTTGAGGTGATTGTGAATACAAGGCTTGAGGTTGATTTAGAGGTGTGATAATGTACATTTATATATAGTTTCACGAATGCATTTTGAATTAGAGAATTAAACTCCACCGGGAGAAAAGGGGTCGCATCTTTGAGTTAGGTCGCATCGTTTCATAAGAACCTTAGTGGGTATAAAACCTTTTGGCTTCCTAAATATCGTTTAAATAATACTCCCAAATCCTGAAGGTCATGAATGTTTTATGCTACGTTTATAATGGTTTATCATTTAAGTAATTATTTTCATAAAAGGGAAATTTATAATAGGGATAAATTTAGGTATTGTTTTTATTTCTGTCCTCACTATAAGTAGAAATAGTTAAAGGCCAACTAACACGAGCCTATGACGTCCGGTCGGGTCACATCTTTTAAAAAAGAAAATGTTAACAAGTGTCATGACGGTATTGTTTAAGCTTTCAAAAATAGTACTGACTTATACATTACAAATTGTGCATTTATGATTTTTACATGTGTATATGTGTAACTGTAACCTATCCATGGGCGATCAGTTTGTGCTCATCAAATATGTTTTGTCAACATTGCCAGTTTATTTTTTTCCTTCTTCAAAGCTTCTGTTGGTATAATTTTTATCATTGAATCTCTTTTTAAATCATTTTTATGGGGGAGTGAGGAAGCTTGCAAAATTCACTGGATAAATTGGGACAAGGTGTGTTCTAGTAAGGAATATGGAGGGTTGGGAGTTAAAAGGATTAAGGAGTTTAATTTAGCTTTGTTAGGTAAATAGTGTTGGCGTCTGTACGTGGATAATGGAGGATTGTGGTTTAAGGTGTTGGCGGCTGAATATGGGACTAAGAGAGGATATGTTACAAGAGGGGGTAGGTTGTTCTCTGTGTGGTGGAAGGACTTGTGTGATATTCTTGAGGGTGGGTGACGTAATGGCAGTGGTTGGTTCCTAAATGGAGTGGGTGGTGAAAACACTTCTTTTTGGAGGGACATGTGGCTAAAAGGGGGGGTGTATTGATGTCTAGATTTAGGCGTTTGTATGAATTAAGCATAGATTCTAATACTTTTGTAGTAGATATGCAGAAGGCAAGTTGGGAGGTTGGCGGGGTGGGTTGGAGGTGGAAACATGAATGACAGATGAGTTTGAAAACATGATCACGTCGAAGGGTACATTGTAAGGGTGTATATCATATTCTTGCGACTACTGATGAGATTCCTATTAACACTCATTCTGAGTTAATTTGGAGCAAATTAGTACCACTTAAGGTGTCTCTTTTTGCTTGGAGGACAATCATAATAGAATACTAACAAAGAACAATTTAAGGCGGAGTGGAGTTCTTCCAGCCAATTCTGTTTTGTGCTCATGAGGGTGCGGAAAAGATGAATTGATTAATCATTTATTTTTAGAGTACGACTTTCAAAAAGAACATTCACACTTGCTTTCAAGTTGTTTGGTTCGCTTGTCTTTGGGTCATTTGTAAAGAACGCAACTCAAGAATTTTTAACAACAATATATCAACTCATGATCAACATCTTGATAGTATTAAGATTCAATTATGGTGGTGGCTAGAGGCAAATTGCCCAGGTTTTTCCTTTGATTTTAATTTTTGGCGGTCTTCGCCGACTCTCTGCATAAGGTATTCTTTTTTGTAGTTGTGGTGCTTGTTTCTTTTATATGTCTTTTTTGTTTGATGTTTTAACTCTTTGTATTGTTCATCTTTAGACACATCTTGTATTTAATTGGGACGAATTGTTCATTATTGGCTTCTTAAAAAAATTACGGTATGGATAAGAGTGTCAATTTGAATGGACATGCCTCTCACACTCACTATAAGCCTATAACGGATTATAGTAGGAGTTTTCTTCAATCTAAATTTACACTATCATTAATATTTTTTTATCTTTTTACACATCATCTTAAATAAAAACAGAAAGAAAAAACACAAATTCTCTGATTTATATATGTCACGTGCTTCCATATTGCAGTGAAATTGGTATTCTCTATTTGTCGGTGAAAATTGAGGATGCAACATAAAAAACATTTACATAGCAATCTTCAACAAAAAAAACTTTTATACATTTGGCCTAATAATTATAATTATGAAATCCATAAGTAAATAATGAAAAGAAGACGAGTCATAAAAATTTATTTATGCAAGAAGATTTTTTTTTAAAAAACGCTAATTTAAAATGATTGTTTTATTCGTGGAAAATGATTTTTTTTCAGGGGGAGAAATATTTTTCTAAATGGTCAATATTGTATAAAAAGAAAAACGAAATCAATCATCAAAATTGTGTTCGAGCACTACATGCGGTTCTTCACCTTTCTGCCGCTATGTCAGGTTTAATGTTAATTTTAATAAGAGTATGTTGGTGGGGTGAATGTTCATGATCCTTGGTTGAATGAAGTTGTCTCTGTGTTGAGTTGTAAAGTTGGAAAGTTGTCTTTTGTTTATCATAGGAAAATATCTTGGGTGGATTGAAATTTTAGGGGTGCGGAGAATTAAAGAATTTATTGTTGCTTGCTTTTTCAAAAAAAAAAAATTATTGTTGCTTTGATGGGTAGATGGTGCTGGAGGATGGTGACAGATAAAGATGGTTTGTGGTTTAGGGCGTCTGCGGCTAGATATGGGGTGGAGGGAGGCCGTTTGAAGGACGAGGAATTTGATTTCCTTCCGTGATGATAGGTTTACAGGTGGGGGGTTGGTTTGAGAAGAAATTGTAGTGTAAGGTTGGTGATGGGAAAGACACTTTTCTGGACAAAATTGTGGGTTAGGGATGTATCGTTGTGTGTGAAGTTTTGCCGACTGTTTGACTTGGTTGTCACTCAGACGGCGACAGTTGTTGAGATGTATGTTTTGGGCGGGGTGAGGAAGGTGAGGCTTAGAAGTGGCAAGGAGATTGTTAGCTTGGGAGGAGGGGTTGGTTGGGGAGTGTAGGATTTTACTTCTTTTTGTGACTTTACAAGTTGCCATTTTGGATCCGTGGGTGTGGACTCCGGACCCAAATAATGGTAATATGATGCACGACACGTATCATAGACTCACTTGTGACGCCTCTCATCATGTGGTTGTTGCGTCGGATTCATTTTGGCATGCAGATGTTCCGTTAAAGGTGTCATTGCTTGTTTGGCAATTGCTTCAGAATATATTGCTGACAAAGGATAATTTATGTCACAAAGGTGTTATTACCGCAGATTCTCAACTTTTTGTTACTAGGTGTGGAAACTTGGAAACATCAACTCATTTATTTCTGAATTGTAATTTTTTTTTTGTTCAATGTGGTATCTGGTGAAAAATTGGCTTGGTTTTCATTCAGTTTTTCCAAACAACATTGAAGATCAGTTATTACAGTTTGAATACCTCACAGGTGCTTCTAAACCTTGGTGTTCTCTTTTGATGATCATTTGGATTACATGCACGTGGGTTATATGAAAAGAATGGAATAATAGGATTTTTAATAACAGTTTGCTCAACATTTCAGTTGATGGATCATTTAAATTTCTCTTATTTCGGTGGCTGCAAGTGAAGAAGACAACTTTTGCTTTTGTCTATCATGATTGGCGGCTTGATCCTCTTATGTGTTGATAGGCTTTTTGCTTTTGCTTTCGATAGGCTTTTTGGTTAACTTATGTTTTGCTTAACTTATTTCATGTGGTGCTAATGTGTTGTTTTTGTAACTTTTTCTCATTGTACTCTGACACGCCTTATGTCGAGTAGAATGTGTTTGATATAATTCATTTCAGCATTTTAAAAAAAATTATATGCGAACCAAAAATAATGAATCAATAATATGATTGGCACATTGAAATTTATTTGGAGTTGACGTCATGCTCAACCCTTAGGTGTGCAAACAGCTCAATGGAGTTGGGTCTCCCCAAGGTATGGGCCTAAAAAAAAATTATAGCCCAGTAAATAAGTAATAAAGAATCCTGCTCTTTACCCAAACAGTTTTGCTCATTCCCAAAGTAAATGACCATTTTACCCTTACGTGACTTAACCTACGCTAGTACAAATGTTACGTGACTTAAGTCACGTAGCGTGACTTAACCTACACTAGTACAAAATGCAACGAGACTTAGGTCACGTTGCGTGACTTAAGTCACGCTAGCGTTAACACTGGTTCAAAGAATAGCATGAGTAGCATGAGTTAAGTCACGCTAGTTTTAACACTAGCGTGAGTTAACTCACGCTGGTGCTAGTGCTATGCACGCATCAGACCTGACTAGCAGTGGCAGTGGAAGTAGCTACTGCCTTGTTCCTTCATTCCCTGTTTAGAGAACATGCACTCATTCAATAATAATTTAGGTACAACCATTCATTGATTCAACCAAAACTCATAATTTAGTGAACATGCATCCAACACAATTTTAACGAAAATTAACTCAAATGTCATAAAGAAGCGCAACTGCGCAAATGTAAATATCATACAACCAAAATGTCGAGAAAAATACTACAAATAGGAAAAATGTCATAAAAACAAGACATTATTGCTGCTCCTGTGGACTATGACTCCTAGACCTCCTCCGGGGAACCTGCTTATGGTCAAACACGCTATACTCGATCCGGAGGCCCTCCAAAATGCTGAAGAAGAGTGGATTTGAAACCACCTCTGAAATCTCCATCGCATGCTCCACTTTGTCTCTCATGCTGCTAATGACCTGCAATTGATCAGGAGGATGTCTGGCCCACTCCTGGTCGACAAGAATATCCTGGTAGACAGGTCTCGACATGACAATGTCAGGCTCTGGAGCAGGGTTGACGATAAGAGGATGGGATACACGGTAGAACCACCTAATGTACCTATCTGAATGCTTCCAAGGCTCGTCGTCCAGGACCTGACCACCCCTCTGCTGTTGGGAAACGACATGCATAGCAAACTCCAAGAAGGCAGCAGCCACATCTGTTGGGGCAAGAGGCATAATCGTACTAGGAGGTCGGGGAACCCTCTGAACATGTCTGTACTGCCTCAGAACCCGCTCCGGCAAGTGACGCACCATCTTTTGTTTGTCGGCCATGATCCATCCAGAGTACCAACACACGTCCTGAAAAGGCGTCACGTCTCATCGGTGCTCGTACGACGTCTAGGTGACATGACAATGCTCCATCAAATCCAACAAGCCTCTGAAGTGCTCAACATCAGCAAACCCCTGTTTAGGTTTCCATCTACCTACATACGGGTTATGCCGTTCGTAATCATCATATTTCTTCTTCGGAACGACATGTCTGATGTGAGCTATAACCCATCTCTGCAAACACAAAAGGACAGATTTATATCAACACCCAAGTATCATACAAAAAACTATACATTTACAATTAACTTAAAAAAAAAAAGAAAATAATATATTACCACAAACAAGGTCATGTAACCACCAACGGAGCCAACATGTTTGCTGGAGGTAAGATTCAGTTGCTCGTACAAGAAAGCAAGTCTCATCCCGCCTCATGACTAGGTGCCTATGTCATCCAAATTTCGTATCGCAAGCATCCAAAATAATGCAAAGAAGTAGGATAGTCATCACTTACTTGATATTGTGGATGAATTTGGCTTTGAATGGCGCAAGAATGATGAATTTCGAATTTTGGGGTGGAATTTTCGTGTTTTGGAGAAGTTGGGAAATGAGGGAACTGTGTTGTTGTGTTGCTGATAACTGACTTAAGTGACGTGGCGTGAGTTAACTGACGCTGCGTGACTTAAGTCACGCTTACATCATAACTAGTGTGAGTTAACTCACGCTACGTGAGTTAACTTACGTAGGGATATATCCGTCATTTACTTTGGGAACGAGCAAATCCATTTGGGTAAAGAGCATAATTCAGTAATAAATACATGTAGCGTGACCTACACTTCAGCTTTACTAAAGTGGCCTAGCAGTACAAATGCAAGGTGCCATTCCTTGGGTTTTGGGTTCAACACTCAACACCTATGATTTTTGTTTTTCTTTTCCTTTTTTCTTCTTTTCTTTTTCTTTTTCTTTTTTCTTCTTTTCTTTTCTTTTTTTCTTCTTTAATTAATATTTTTAGTATGAGAGGGCTTTGATTCATACATTAGGATTTGAGGTTCATCTATGCTCTCTTCAATTTAGTCAAATTCTTCTTAACATATTGAATTATATATTTACAAATGAAAACATAATATAATTTTTTTCTTCTTATTTTGTTATAACACTTCTTTTAATTTATGGCCCATACTTATTGTATAAAATGGTTAAACTCTAACAAAGAATATTATAATTTTTTTATTTGAAAGAACAAACATTATAATTATTCTCTAAAAACAAACATTATAAACTTTTTATTTTTGGCTTTGTACAAACTAAGGAAAAATATAACCTAGAAGATTGATAAAAATATTTGTTTAAATTGTATTTTTATATTATTCATTAGAATATTAAACTTTTGTGTTAGTTACAATAAAGATTTGTTTTATCTTTACGGATCTTATTTTCAATTTAAATAGATAATTGCTCTTTTAAAAAATTAAGTTTTTATTTTATTAAGGTCTTTTTTTACCTGAGAGCCGAGCCTCCGTATACATAAGAACTGGTTGATGTGCAACGTTTGGAGTTGATGTGCAAACATGGGTCATGACTCATGTAGTTACCATATCCGTGGGAGAGAGGCGACACACTCTCCATGGTGAAAAAAATCTTCACCATTGGTAAAGTTTTCTTGCAAGAGTTTGGACCTGCACCTATTTGTGTCACAAAAACAGAGTTCAGATTCTGGTTTAGGCTTTGTTGCTACTGGCCCCCACATTCACAAGTCATTGTAATCATCATCATCCACAACCATGGACAATTTGGTACTTTCACATCACTAAAAACAAAAATTTCAATAACCTAACAAAAACGAAACTTTATTCCACGTCATCAATCCGTGTGTTTCACTCTCACGGTAAGCTCTCGCCGTTAGATCAACGTTTCATCTGTAATTATTAACCGTCCATTTTTTTCTGATTGAAAACATCAACAAAAGAAAAAGAAAGAACCATTTGTGTTTTTTATATTTTATTTTGTATATAATAATCTACCTTCAAATCAGATCCTCAATTTCTTGCAGATTCTGTTCAAACAAGACAGTGCTAGTTTGAAACTCTACTTGCTCTTATAAGGTTGTTTTTTCTGAAGAACCGAGGTTGTAAAGCTTCAAAACTCTTCTATCAACTTTTATGGCTACTGGAGGGATTATTAATAAGCCTCTTTCAATTCCATCATACCGTGAGGTAAATTTCAGTTAACGCCTCTTTTTCTTTAGTATGTTCTAAGTAGGAAATTTTTACCGCCAATTAGCAAAGACCTAAGAAGCATGGACACTTCTCGAATTAAGCATGTCTCAGTGTCGAACATGTGTTGTGTTCAACACTAACACTTATAATTACATTGAATTATATGATTTTTTTAAAATTATTAAGTGTGTTCGGAGTTCTCATTTTTCAACTAAATTTTTTTATACGTAAGACTCAAAAATCAACTTTTGACCATTTCATTAATCAGATGTTTATTTATAGAACTATCTTATCAAGTTTTTTTTTAGATAGACAAAATGGCAAAACCATTATAGATTCATACATATAAGTGGAGGTATAGGAGTTCGAACACCGATCATAGCATCCGACCTAACAATTTCGGCATTTTGTCAGTTGAGCTAGGATTTCTGGATTATATTATCAAGTTTTAAATCTATGCTAAATATACCAAAATGTTCACTAACTTCTTTTTACAGAAAAAAAAAATGTTCACTGATTTAGTGACAGCTGGTTAAGTTTTTCACCTTAATTGAGTTTATATCTTTAGGTCGTTACTTATGTTATGATTTTCATTGTTATGTGCTTGCATGTTAATTTTAGATTAGAAATATGTGGAGTTAGGGAAAGGCATCAAAAGGAGATATTCTCTTTCCCTAAAAAAAAAAAAAAAAAGGAGATATTCTCAAGTTTGGTTATCTTACACCAACGATAAAAATATTTAATTAATTGGGTGCGCCATAAAAGTATTGTTTAATGAATTTATAATAAAAAAGTATCTTGAAATCATAAAACAATGGGATGTCTGAGAACATTTATTTATGTGATGTCAATTCATAAAATTTATCCTAAATTTGTCTGTGTGATGTCAATTGAACTTTGGTAAAACTCAAGGATCCATAGGAATGGTCTTAACTACCTAAGACCAGTACCTATTAAGTACTCTGACGAGGAGAATTTTTTTTGAAGGTTTTGTAAGATCTGGGTCACCTTTTAAACGGGATCCGCATTCTTTTAATATTAAAAAATTGAAATATAATGATATAAAGTTATTGATAGTTGATTAATAGGTCCCATTTAAGAACTTTGTATGAAATCTGAGTTGGAGTGATTGAGTGTTTATTAGGTACTATTATTAAAAAATTATAAATGAGTGATGTGTACACGTGGGGCCATTTAAGAATTCAAAAATGGGTGTCTCCATTGTGAATGTTCTACAGTTCAATCTTTCTGAGAATATTTTTTTTATCAAGCAGTTTAGTGACTAGAGTTCATCTTTTTAGGTGAATAAGTAGGATATCCAGAGTTTGAATTTCATCATCTATATATAACAATGCATTGTCCCAGACAACTCTGACTTTTGAGAACTTTTATATAATTGTTATTAGTATTACTTTAATTAATAATTTTCTATTATTATTATTTTTTAACTATGATTAGTTTATTTTTGACAAATCTTTGTGATTAGTCGATGGTATAAAAACTTTGACACCAACAAATATTTAAAATTATTAATCTGAATTTGAATGTGTGTTTATGTTTAATTTTTCAGATGATTTTGAAGGCAATAGAAGGATTAAACGAAGAAAATGGTTCAAACAAATCATCAATTTCCAAGTACATAGAATCCACATACGGTGGATTACCTCAAGGACACAAGGCACTACTCAACTTGCACCTTGCAAAAATGAAGGACAGTGGTGAGTTAGTATTTTGGAAAAACAACTACACCAAGCGTGATCCAAATGCCCCACCAAGAAGGGGCCGTGGAAGACCACCCAAGGCCAAAGAGTCTTTTTTGCCGGGAGTCATGTACTCACAACCCAGGCCTAGGGGCCGTCCACCTAAGGATCCAAATGGCCCACCAAAGCCTCCACAAGTGAAGGCATTTGTTGGGACCGGAAGACCTAGAGGTCGACCTAGGAAGATGTCCCGGCCAACTGGAGCCTTTGACGGACCGTTGCCTTTGGCTGTAGGGACCGGAGGTAGTGGGAGGCCTAGGGGTAGACCTCCAAAGATGAAATCCACAACATTGACAGAAATTAACGGTTAATGATTCATCATGGTTTGGATTTTATTATGTCTTGTATGGAAATGAAAGTGTTGTTTTTGAAGAACCTAAATAGAGTGTAATTGTTTAGTTTGGGGTTAGACTATTGTCTGTGTTACGTGAATTGTTATGTACAATTGTCTATTTCCTTCAACAACAAAAAAAAATGTACAGCTGTGTATTAGTTAGATGTGACTCATGTGAGCTTTGTTGGTTTGAAAATTGTAAAAATTGTGGAAATATGACAATTTGTAGTCTTGACAGTAACCGATTCATGTTTTAGAGTTTGTTCAAAATTTTACATTTGTTGTTCAAGCTTAACACAACCCTCTTCTTTTACCTGAACTTAAGACCGGCAAATACATAAGCTAAACATAGGCTAATTTAGTCTTGAATCTTGACGAACAGAAAGAAAAACATATCTTAGATTCGATAAATCCGTTTGTTTTATTTGGTTTTAGTCAAATTATATATTTCTAGTTTCAATTGACATGGATGGTGTGACATATGCTTAACAAGCAGATGTGTTTATACTTCTTTTTTTGTAAAGATGGGTTTATACGATAAAAAAAAAACAATCATGCTAACTTGTATTCTAAAGATACATGTTAAGCAACCCAAAAATAGAAATATTCTCTTAATACATATGCATTCAATCAATTAAAAGTTAAAAATTAAATTTAATGCACGAAATACAACAAAAAATTTCTACATTTAACATTTTAACTCACTAACTTGTGCCTTAAGGACAAGTTAGCATTAAAAATACTTTTTTTTTGTTTCTACTTTACACAATGATTTTCCTCTCTAAGTGTATGACAATTAGTGACATTACTTTGCTCAATCAAGCCTTTCACGTCTTGAATCAAAACCGTATAAACATGAAACCGTATGATTGGCCCTTTGATGATATTTAAACTCACTCCACCTAAATTATTATTATATAATAGTGTTAATGTTATTGTTATAAGTTAGTTTCATACGATGGAATAAAATTTAAAATTAAAAAAAAAAAAAAAAAAAAAAAAAAAAATAGGTAATGGTCTTCTAAAAAAAGAAAACCAAATAAGATAATGGGATATTCAAATTTTTTTTTTAATTATATATATTTAAAAATGTATTTGTCAATGCTAATTAATATTACCAATTTTGTTAAAATCGTTTATCAAGATAAAATTCTTTGGATATAAATTACATTAATTTTCAAATGCTTAATTCCACTTAGTCTTCAAGTATCAAATTGTACGATTTTGATCATTTACTTTTTTTGGGTGATTTAAATTCTCCAAGTTTTTCCCAATTGCAATTAGGGGGTTGTTGGGTCATGAAAGGGTGTGAAGAATATTCAACACTGAACAAACACACAAATAAATTCAACACCTCGTCTTATCTAAAATCTTAAGACATTAAATATATGAGTTATCTCATATATGATGTTCAACTATCACATTTCCATCTAATGCGAGACCTTGCTCACACTCGATATACCAAAATATTCCCCTCAAATGTGAGTCTATCCATTCATTTGGGTATACTCTCCTTAAACTGGAAGCTTTCTTTAATTCATATAAATTGCAATATTGTCGACACTCAACACCAATCAAGGGGTCTACGATCAAACCATGCCACTCTGGTACCAAGTTGGATAATGAGGAGGGTCAGTGGATCATTAACTTTTGAGCAACAACACAAATTAATTTGACACCGCGGCTTCACAAAATCATAAGACATTAAATATATGATATTCAACTACCACTTTTTCATCCAACATAAAACTCTATCTCACTTAATATACCATAATGCGTAATTCTTTATCTATTATTGTTGAACAACATTTCCATAATCCACAAGAGATCGTAGATTTTATGGTTCCTAGCTAAGAAATAGGAAGCTCAAAGTTTATTGCAATTAAGGGAACTTGTGATCGTGCACTTGTGATGGTGCAAACATTTGCAATTAAGAGTACGGTATGCTTATAGGAAGTTCATTTCTTTTTAGGCTTAATAGAAGTTTTGTAGGAAGTTGCGATTTTAGCCTCCTAACAAGATAAAATACAATTCAGCCCCCTAAGTACTGCTCCTTTTGTATTTTTGGTCTCTCAAACCAATTTTGACCAAGTCAATGCTGACGTGGGCACCACGTGTGTAATTTTATTTTTTTTAATTATTAAAAAATAAAAATTTATTATTTATTATTTTTTAAATTAAAAAAATATTAAAATAAATAAAAAAATTACACATGTGGCGTCCACATCTACATTGACTTTATCAAAATTGGACTGGAGGGCCAAAACTGCAAAATGAACAGTACTTAGGGATCTGATTTGTATTTTATTTTATTAGGGGGCCAAAATTGCAACTTTCTGATACTTAGGTGGCCAAAACTGCTATTAAGCTTTCTTTTCATGCTTTTGATACTTGATGTATGGCTGAGTCTTATACTATGAAATCTATTTTATTGACCATGTGCCTAGTATTTACAATATGTTGGAAGTGGTATACCCTCGCTCTGATTATGTTATCAGGGAAAACTTATTGTTATGATCTATTTTAATGCTTTCTTTATTTTGGTCGTTTTGGGATAGTGCAGGGGATTCCACGTGGTTGAGGAGATCAGTCTTAAAACCTTTTATTTAATCAACTTTTATTTATGAATGAAAACAATTTAATTGAATTATTTGAATTACCCAGAATTTTAAATTCTACAAAAAAATTCAATTACCTCATCCAAACACACTCTAAGATCTTCCTTAAAACTTTTTGTTATTGATTGAAGCTGCATGACTAGGGATATCCTAATCCTACGTGTTTGCCGTGTGATTATTGTGATTGTTTCTTTACTAATATATTCAAAAGAATTTTTAAGGCTTAATTTTTTAGAAAGTCAATTTCAAATTATTTTTTTTGAACAAGAAATCAATTTCAATATTAAAATTAATGTCCAACAAATTTACTAATGTATCTTTGGTCAATTTCTTAATTACTATAATTTAATGGGCTATATGGTCATTTGTGATACATAATTCTGAAAAATCGATAACAAACTTTTTTAAAATAGTACAAAAAGGTGCAATTTGTTTTTTTTTTGGAAAAAATGAAGCAATTGGATATTATTATAAAAAAATTCAATCCACTACTATAGTAAAATCAATGTCCAGCAAATTTATTTATTTGTCATCTGTCAAATTCTTAATGGCTCTAATTTAGAGCCCGTTTGTTATAGACTTTTTAAGAAAAAATCACTTTTTAAAATAAAAAAAATCACTTTTAACAATTTTGCATCCGTTTGTTACTTTTTAAAAAAATCAGAATCCAAAAAAAATTTAAAAACAGCTTCAAATGAGAAGCTATTAAGAGCAGTTTCTCAAAAAATAGATTTTTTTTTAGAGGATAGAGAAAATATGGTTTAAAAGATTGAACTAATTTTGTAACAAAAAATCTCTTTTATATAGTTGTATCCAAACAAACTAGATTATTTGTTTAAAAAAAGTGATTTTTATTACAGTAAACAAACACAAAATAGATTCTGATTTTTCATAAAATCTCTAAATTATTTTATTTCAAAATCACTTTTATTGTAATTTGTAACAAACGGGTTCTTAATGAGTTACATGGTCATTTGTGATACATAGTCCTTAAAAATCGATAACAAACTAATTTTTAAAAAGGTTATCTACTACTTCTAATTCTACCATATTAAAATTATCTTCTACTACTTCTTTAGTTTTTACTTGGATTTGGATGAGAATTTTGGTTTGGTGATGAAGGAGAATCTGGGAGTGAAGGAGGATGAAGAAGGGTTTATGCAAGGGAAGAAGAAGTTGGGGTAAAATGATCTTTTCACACGTGTCTGGAAGCATTGAGGGCAAAAAGGTTAATTTAGGTGTTATTTGTTGACTCATCATGGTCTTTTACCATCCAGCTTGTGCCACATCATTGTGATGCCACTAATCACATGTCACATCAGTAATCAAATACGATTATGATCAAAACTCAAATATTTGCAGTGGTTGTTTGAAAATATTTATAAGTGCAGGGACGAAAACTCAAACGACACATATTTACAGGGTGAATTCTATAAACAAGCCTATTTTTATTTTAAACATGTTCTAAACCAGACCCGGACTAAATCTAAACCAGTCTTTGTAAAAAAATTGATTTTTTTCTACCAAAAGTAGTTTTAGGAACCGAATCATAATTTTGGTTCAGTTTGGTTTGACTTGTTCAACATGTCAAAATTCAATTTATTTATATTCTATTTATGAATGATATTTAAATTTTTGTATTCTCGCAATCAGGAAATCGGGTCCTTTCAATCAGTCGATCTTATCTGTCTCAAAAGAATAGAAAATAAAGACTCAATATTTTGATTAATCTAACAACTATGATATTAGAAGGCCAAATTATGAAGGAAAAAAAACCTAATATCCAACCCAAAACATAACCCTAAAACACATTAACATGGAATCGTTGCTCTTTTTCTCCAGCGCCTTATTCGTGTTTCATTTGTGATAACATTTTCAACTCCTTTTTTTAAATTTCATGATGATGTTCAAATTGAAATCTTAGACCTTAACTCACCAAAGCAGCTTTACATTGTTAAACCAAAGAGTGGGCAAAAATCAGGGCCGTCTTAAACAATTCATAGGCCTGGTTTTAATTTTTTAAAGACTGGCAAAAAAATTAAATTTTGGGCCAAAGAAAAATGCTCAACCATGAGTGGCCGCGCCACTGGAGCTCTGTGGTGAATTTGTAAATTCTTCAATTTAACTGTATATAACTATTAATTTAGTACCATATATATAAAAAAAAAAAAAGTATTTTGGGCCCCAAAAAAATTGAGGTCCAGTGGCATAGCCCAACCTCGGCGGGTTATGAGACGACCCTGTGAAACATTAATTTTTGGCCTCATCGCCACTTTGAAAACATCCATAAGTATATATATACCACATTGAGGGTAGACCGATAGATGGTGGTTTTACAACGTTAGATCAATCTGTTTGATGGGTAGTTTTTTTGTGCACTATGTTTTATTTTAACAATTTGGGCTTAAAATATTTCAATTGTTAAGTTAATCTAACATTTGGGTTTTATTTTGTGAGAAATTGACAAGAAAGACCGATCGGGAGGATCTGGTTCCTTTGTAACCCGCTCTTGATATTAATCAATTGACAATATTTTAATACATCTACATTGAAAGAATAAGAGAGAAATGCACATAAATGAGAGATGCGCACATAATTAAATAGGAAAAGAAAACACAAAAGCAACGCAATAAAGACAATTAAATATGGTCAATTACTTATTGAAAATACATAAAACAAAGCCCAATTTCTACGAATTGTAAATATCATGTAATCGATTTTATAGATCCATATACATGTCATTATTCCATATCAATAGCATAAAAGCGACAAAAACAAATAGCCTTGGTAAATGAGCATGTTGATAATACAAATTAAGATTATATGATCCAATCTCCTCCAGACAACTCATGATGAACTCGGATCCGATCACAACGGCATAACCTCCTTATAGGGATAGTGGGAAAGTACACCCAAATGTAATAATGGTTTCGCCTGAAGACCTTATTGCTAGTGATTTTCCCTAACCACCATCCATCGTTGCAGAAAACATCAACCTTTTGGTTGAGTTGGAACTCAGGAGGATTTTGGACAGATGGTGGTATTGGACGAAGGTCCTTTGATAAAAGTGTCTCCTCGAGAGGTCCAGATTCATCATCCTCAAGAAGGTTCTTGTAACGAACCACATATTCCCCATTCTCGAGGCATGCAACAATTTTGGCCTCAAAGTACGAGCCCCAAAACCCTTCATCTTTGATGCATACTTCAACTAGGTCTCCTACTCGATAGTTAACTCTCCTCATTGGTGGACGCATGGTTGCATACGTACCAAAACGAGAGAGAAGGGGAGAGAGGTGGAGAGAAGAATAGAGATATATGGGGTAGTTCTTATATAATGTGTATTCTGGTGCCATGTAATTTTGTAATTAGGTTTGAGATTGTGTTTTTATTTAATAAATTATTCAATAAAAGGAATTTATTGCTTTAAAATTCTAAAATAATTTTTTTTTAGTTTCTTTGGTCAATAATTATTTTTGTCATAACAATCGATATTAGACATATTTGGATATTTGTAAAATTTTATTAAATTAAATCTTTATCATTTTAAAAAAAAATCAAACGACATATTAATAATCTAGTACCGGAGAAATGTTTTACATATCCTAATCACTCTAGAACTTCTCCTATTTTTCCTTCTCCTCTTTTCACCTAGTCGTCGCCATTTTTTATTCTTTTTGATCTACTGGAGATGGGTGATTTAGGATTAGTTTTGGCCTAAAATCACCCCCTTCAAGTCTCTCTCTCCCTCTCTCATATCCTTTCTCCCTCTCTCAGTTAAATGAGTGATTTACACATATATTTAGTTTTTCTTTCGTATTTTGTTTATTATTTTGAGGGCATTTTTGAAAAGAGAAAAAGTCAACCCGAAATAGTTGAAAGAGGTTATTTTCTTTATATGTAGTATAGGTATAGATACCATATATAAAGAAAATAACATGTGTTGACTCATTTGGGCTGACTTTTTCTCTTTTCAAAATTACCTTCAACTTTCAATACAAATAACACATATAACAAATATATAATAGTAAAATTAAATATTAAATAAAAGTGTAACTTTTGTCAACAAAAAAAAATGTAACAAACACTATATGAGTATATATATGTCCAGTTTTATATGAGTATATATACGTCCAATTTTTTTTCTTTATCCTTTAAAAAGTGTAACAAACTAGATGAATATAATTATACTTACTTTTCCATTATCTCATTTACACCTAAACAACTTTTTGTATAATAAAGATTGTTGTTGGTTTCATTAAAAAAAAAAAAAAGATTATATTTATTTTTTGTTATATTGTTGGGTGTCATTGAAATAAATAATCATGGTTAGTTTGATCAATTTTCATTTTTCAATTTTTCAAAACTGTATTGTTTTCATAAATATTTCAACATACTATATATATTACTTTGACCCTATCTTTTTTTTAAAGAACTTTGACCCTATCTATTAACATTTTTTTTATAAATATTTCAACATATTACATATATTACATTGACCCTATATCTTTTTTTTAAAGAACTTTGACCCTATCTATTAACATTTTATTTTCATTTTTTATTAACTTCTAATTATTATTTTATTTAATAAATTTATATTTTTTTATCGATATTTCTATGTATATTTTTTTGCTTTTCATATCTGATTTTTTATTTGTCATAAATATCTCAAAATAAGGTATATTACCTTTAATCTTATCAATTAAATATATAATTTTTTTGTAATGAATTTATATATATATATTAGTAAAAATAATTAAAGTCTATTATTAATTAAAAACCTATTTTTCACATAGCAAAAGTATCTCAATAAACTTTAATTATATCCAGCCAAATATGTTTTTTATTTTATTCAAAACGGTTTTTCAATATATTAAATGTATTTGTTTTTTGAATTTTCAATGATATTTTCTAGTATTTTCAAAATTGATTTTTTAAGGCATAATAATCTCTCATCATGCTTTCTACCGAAAAAATTATGAATTCTCCACCTCTTCAATACTCGGGCAACACACACTTAATAAGCCTTAGGAATTAATTGGTCTAATTTCCTATATAAGCCTTAATCAACTCTCTTTTTATTTCACTTTTATCTTATTTATGAATTCTATCAAGAATTATAATTTTTTATTTTCTTTTACAAGTTTCACATTATCGGCGATGTCAGAACTATTTAGAACTGAAATATCATCTTCAATCCACTTTCCTCAACATGAGAAACATGAAATATATCATCATCGAACTTTATCAATAACAGGAAAAATGCATTAAATTTTTAATCACCTTTCCAAAAAACAAATGAAAAGAAAAGAAAACCATTATGGTTTTTGCAATATCATTTCATGAGTCTATATACAACTATACGCCTGAATTAATGAAGAACTTTTCTGTTTTACATAAAATTAGAAACTTAAATTCAAGTGTCTCTACAGAAGGAGACTTCACGTCCTTATCATTTGCAGACCTAATTATTGCGGGAATTATGCTTCCATCTGGTATTGGCGGAGTTGTTGGCAAAAGGCGACACGTTTGTCCTTCTATACTAACATTACAGAAGCTTCTAATTCTTGAACAACCTTTTCAGATTACCATTTGGAGCAGAAGTAGCAGCAGCAGAAGATCCTCCATCTGATTTCTTCTCTTTCTTTAGATCCTTGGATGTGTCCGCAATAATTTCAACAGGGCCAACCGCAATGAGGCGTACCATGTCTGATACTTTCAAAAAAAAAATCATATTTATCACGAAAGGAAACAGAACATGTTATCTTTTTGCGACAACGATGACCATCTTCATCACGAGACATAATTTAGATATAGAAGTCATATAAGATACTTCCATGTGGTTGTAAGAACCATATTGACTGAGGATGACAACATCTGATGCAGAACCACTGAACCAATCCCTGACATTATGCTAACAAATCGATGATGGTCATATGCCTCAGATAGTTCGTATAAAGCATCCAAAACATCCTAGCCAGCTTTCAGATTAATGGTGTACTATAGCAGTGAGTAAAATTTATTAGACTAGGGTTAATCTATTTGGGTCATGCCTTGAGAATGCTCTCAAGGGAGGTATTCATGGCTGTAGTTGGGCCCGTTTCTCCACTAGCTTAGGCATTAAGTTACTTGGGCCGAGATAAACATCGAGGCTTTTAGTTGCTTCTAGAAGGTTCCATAGGCGGCTCCCATGTAAAGCACACCTAAGGCCATTTCGGCTTTTATGAAGGGCGATGTGTCCTATACCCGGATACCTCTTGTCCAAATGGTATGCAGCTTTCCTGGTAGGCTTCCATTTCTCTTCTTTGGTTTTATGTTGATAGAAGAATCCAATGGATGTTGAAGAATCACTAGTGCGGCCCCCAACATTCTTTGCTACCTCATTGACACCTTCCTTCTGATGATCAGTGGAACTGGTCATCTTTTTTTGTGCCTCCTTCTTAATATCAACGTCTGTTGTTTGAAACTCATCTTTAGGTATATTACTAAAAGCATTCATCCTCTCAACCAATTGTTTGACATTCACATTGTAAATCAATAACCCTAATTGATTCAGTTTATGTTGAACTTTCTTGAATACTTGCTTAAACCCTTTTGTTCCTTTGAAAACCTCTTCCATAGTCATGGAAGCTGCGAGGACATGTGTCTCGCCTTAAATGTTTCCCTAAACAAGTTCATTGACATGATTGGAGAGTTTATCGTGTGGGGAAATTAGTTTGGCGTATTTGAGAAAGGGTCTGCCTATAGCCCGTCGAGGCTAGGCTAGGCCACCGGGCCTCACAATTTTTGGGGCCCATAATTTTTTTTTGTTCATATAAGGCGGAAAATGTAGAATATATACTATCAAAATTAACTATTTTCAATCAATTTGCAGTGTCCTAGTGGCAAGGTGAAGTGCGTGATTGCCTCTAGTCAAGGGATCAGATCCTAGTTAGTGTGTTTTTATAGTCATCTTTTTTTAAAATGTGTTTAGTGTTTGTTTTATAAAGGTCCCACTTATAAGATTAAAACTGGGCCTTCAATCCGTCTAAGACGGCCCTGATTGGAGAAGGCATGGTCAACCTAAGGACCGACTGTGAAGATGGCAGAAAGAACAAAAGAGAGTTTATCGGCGCTCATTGCTTGAACTTCGAAGGTGTAGTTCACTGGTGAGAGGTCGAAGACGGTGCAGGATTGTCCGGGAAGAATCCATGATTTCTTTGCGAGTTTGATGTCCTTGACTCCGGCTTCGGTTATCGGAAGGCACTCTGATGTTTTTGCTACCCTATACATTGTTGATTTTTATTTTGATTTGACTTGATTTTCTAAAATCTAGAATCATAAAATTGAAACTAAAGTCTTGTGAAAATGGAGTGTTGAGGTTGATGTGTTACATATAAAGGCAATATATGGTTTTGGGTTGTCTTAAACTATAGTTTGTTAAAAAGTGCAAAATATCATCAAAATCAAAATAATTTATAGTTTTGGCCTTGGATTAATCGAGAGTTTGTTTTTTTTTATTATTATTATTAAAGTTTGTTGCCCTTTCTGAATAAAGGTGAATTTGTTACTTTTATTTTACGAAAGGAGAGTTTGTTACTTGGTAGCATAAAAATAGCATTTAATCTTTATATTTGTTGTTGATACCAGCACTTAATCTTTTGAAGAAATATACTATAAAAAGGCAAGTGATACTGTAAAAGGGAAGCCGCACAGCCATAGAGAGAATAGAGACAGAATCGACTTCTTTTGGAAACAACAAAGGAGACTTTGGGGTATTTGGAGTAAGTATCCATTCACTTTTAGGGATTTTATGGTTTTACGTTAATCCTCTTTTAGGGTTTTTATGGTTCTACTTTATTTTGATGACTATTATTGTTAATTTAATTTTGTTTATCATATATAGAAACTAAGATGTCTTCTAGGGTTGAGATACTTTTACTATGTCTTGGTTTTAGGCTCTAGTTTCTTATTTGAATTTCTTTTCTTATTTCAATTGATTTTGTCATGTTGATTTTATCACATGATTAAGATCTATCGCCATTTGCATGTTAATAATCTCATAATCGATCAGCAATTGTAAAGCAATTAATTGGTGAACCTATATTATAATAAGTGAGACTATAAATTTGTATGATCAACCTAATTTTAGTCTTCAACTCTTTCGTGTTTTATGCTTTTCTTAAATTTAAACCCTTTTCATGACAAATTGAATGGTTAATTTAGGGAAAAGAAGATTATTCAGGAATGACCAAATAGGTTAATGGCATTAGTGAAGAAATTCTGAATTAAAATAAAGAAATTCAAGTAGAACGAATCAAAGATTACACATGAAGCCATGATCCTAGGCCTCTCTCTATTGATTTACTAATTTGTGTTTTTGTTCTTGTCTCTAATTATTTGATATTTACTTAATTAGTTTTGGTAATCAATTCAATAAAAAAAATTGAAGAACAATTCAATAATTTGTTAGTCTAAATAATAATTAATTTTAAATAGCTTGCTATAATTTTTTGCGTAGACAATACTTGTTTTAAGTGTGTTTTTAAAGCAACAATGTCATAGGTTTATATCACTCTAATTTCATATTTTCTCTGCAGCATCATGGCACTTACTATGACAAAGATGTCTCTCATTGTGATAATGCTTGGAATAATTTCTTTTATTCTAGGCATTGTTGGTGAAAATAAAAAGGTAATATTTTTTAATGTTTAGATAAAGGTTTTAGCTTCAAATTTCTGTGGAATATGATTTTGCTAACACGCTTTGGGTTTATTTTTTAGCCTCCAATGGGAGTCATTGTACAAGGAAAAGATGCTATGATGTGCAATTATCCAAGTGATCCAACTGTGGCATTTGGATACTCTTCTTTAGGGTTTCTCGTGGCATCATCTTGCATGGGTTTGATATCTTTATTTTATTCATACAGTGGTACATCTGTTCCTCCTTCAGCCTTGTTGAAATACACAACTTTATCTATCTTCTTGGTCTTGGCTATGTAAGTTCTCAAATCCAACATGATTGCTTTGTTTCTACCTATAAAGTTTTTTTCACTAAGTATATCCCTAAGTTTGAAACTTCTCCATTGGCTATTAGTATATTTAATAATGATGGGTGTGCGAGCATCATTATTATAAGTAAATATTTCATTTTAAGGTTTATTGAATAATTTATTTATTTAGACTATAGATACGTTAGTTATTCAATAAACCTTAAAATAAATATCTGCTTATATTTCATTTTAAGATTCATTGAATAATCTATTTGGGGTTGGCTTGAGATCTTCGAGTGTGTTCCTCTCAAGGTCTCAGGTTCGATTTCATTTGGTGCCAATTTCGGTGGGCAAGTCCGTACAGAGTATTACTCTGGCTTAGAATGGGACCCCCTGCAAGTGGACGGTGGGATTGGTCCCCTCAAATTAGTCGGTATTTGGATCAGATATCCAAAAAAAAAATCATTGAATAACTTATGTATCTAGACAATATTATGGTTCTGATAGATACATCAGTTATTCAACGAACTTGCAAATGGAATATTTGTTTATAAGAATGACCAGATGGAGTACACGCACACGATTATGAACTTGTAGTTAGGATTGCATAACTTTTTCCAAGAGATACTTAAAAGAAGTGACACTCATTTATCTTATTTATTTCAGGGCTTGTAGTACATTGGCTGCGATATTGACAATATGGCCAACAGTAACAGAACAATATCTCTGGAAGTACAATTCCTATCCTGCTAACATCACAACTTCTGCTAAGCCAGATTGCCCTACTGCCAAGACTGGTCTCATGGGTAGTGCAGCATTCTTGAGTCTTAATTCATCTCTCTTCTGGCTATTATCCCTAATGTTGGTGAAAAATGCAAGAGAAGACTATCTTGAAGATGTGGAAGTTTCTCTTTCAAATTCCATATAGCTTGTTCTCTTTTTATTTTACACTGTTATCTATTTATGAATAGATAGCATCTTCTTCATCATTGTATATATTCTATTCTTCTGAATTTCAGAGTAACCTATTCAAACTATATTGGTGGAGTGCATCTCTTATGTACATTCTTCCGAAAACGATTTGCCAGATTAATTAGATAGGTTTTTTAAAAGCCTTTAATTGTTTTTATTTCTTTTTAAGCAAGCAAACATCTTACAAATTTATTTGACTTCTCAAAATGAGCAATTAACTTTAGGACTTATTTAATTGAAATTTTAAGAAACTTTAAAAGATATTTTGCTATCAAACAAATCTTGTACTTCAATTGAGACTATAAAACGATTTTTTATTTTTTTTTACAATCACAAATTTAACTTGTTCAATCATCAAAATAGTCATAATACATGATGTAATATAATCAAAGACTTGACAATTGGCATATGACAATGCCGCTCGAGCTAGTAAATAAGCGACATTGTTGGTTTTGCTTCCTAACGAAATTTATCATAAAGTTTGGTAAAGAGTGCATGATATTTTACAAGCATATAATAAAGCATTAAACTCCCTTCTATGACTCAATCTACCCGATATGCCATCAACGACTAGCTTGCAATATAGTTATATAGGAGCGCTTGTTGCAAATGGTTTGCCTCAAGGCACCATGAGTTTAATTTGAAGTTAAATTTGAATTATAAATCAAATGTTACATGCAAAGAATTTGGTTTGCATACATGTGTTTGGATTACACGTTATGAGGATGAGTTTTAATTTGTACCTATAACGTTTTCATTAGGAGTGGTGCTATATATAGCGAACCACTTCCTCATGAATATCTCGCGAAACTTAATTAACGAGTAAACAAACAACTTGGAAGCCATGGAAGGGATTTTGAAGCCATGGCAGTAAACCACTTAAGAAGAGAGGGTGTTGTTGTTGAGTGGAAGATGAAAGGAGGATAGAGAGAAACTGAACTATTAAATTAAATGATAAATAATGCAAATGGATAACCATAGACTAGATGAGGGGTGCGAGATAATTCGGGACGTTTCGGTGCACTGCATTTTCACGATAATAGGCATTTCTTTTTCATTAGTTGCCTTCTTGACCTTGAAGTCTAATCCATGTGATGCACGAGTTTTTTAGAGATTCATATATAATTATTAAATTGGCTATATTATTACAAATCATCCACTAACTAGTTATTGAAAACCATCCACTACCATTTAATGGAATACGACAAAGTTTTAAAAATCGGATTAGTGATCAATCTGTTAGGTACTAAGTCATTAGTTTATTGGTCAAACCACGAGACCACTGGTTGAGCGACATGTTTGAACCGAATAACCTGGTTGTTTAATTCGGTTCCTATGAAAAAAATGTACATGTATTAAATCAGATTGAATAATTACTCTGGTTAGATCGGTCTATATTAAAAATTAAAAACATATTTATTTTATTTTTTTGAAGGGAATTAAAAAAAAACATATTTATGAAATGAGTTTCATAACAATATATATTACTGCATTTTTTTTAAAATACAAATTTAATAAGTGAGTTGTTGTCATCAGAAAGGACGGTGGATGACATATCAAAACAAATTATTACTATTATATATCGTAGAAACCATAAATCTCTCAAGTAGGGTAGACAATATAGTAGCAAATTGTTGGACTTTTTAAATGCCAGTCGCGTGTTCGAATTATTAGAAACCATCCACTGGAATACGACAATGTTTTAAAAATCAGATTGATGATCAACCTGTTCAAGGTATTGGGTCGTTGGTTTATTGGTCAAACTCAAGCTACTAAGTCACCAGATGAATTGAATGCCTGAACCGGATGATCTGAGAAAAACATGTCTGGGGAAGAAGCTTCAGCAATGAAGTGTCCAGTTTTCTTGCAGTTGAAACAACCTTTTTCTTCTCTTCTAGAGCTCTTGCTACCTTTGCTTAAGAATCTCTTGTTCTTCTTAGCAAGATATTGTAGTTTGTTGGAGAGCATAGCCATCTTCTGAACAATCTCAGGGTCTTCATCAGAATCTCCAGATGTAGATTCTTCTTCAGACTCCAATGCCTTCAGAGCCTTAGATGACTTCCCTCTGGAATTTAGAGCAATAGATTTGGGCTTCTTGATAGGTTCATGCTCATTAAGACCAATCTCATGATACTTTAAAGAACTTATAAGATCTTCAACACTCAGAGTGTTTAGATCTTTAACTTCTTCAATAGCTGTCACCTTTGGTCTCCACTTAGCAGGT
>Ga0315915_1001110_pt1 | contig 31588 bp, 19 predicted proteins | sample MpolbnodulesMG_FD_207738 | JGI IMG/M metagenome (GOLD analysis project Ga0315915, IMG submission 207738) | Medicago polymorpha root nodule microbial communities from Los Angeles, California, United States - branched nodules | ecosystem: Host-associated > Plants > Roots > Nodule | place: USA... | reverse complement strand
GTTAATTAACATTTTTTTTTTTTTTTTTTTCATAAACCGTTCATTAATTAATTCATTTCAAACTATTAACATTAGTTAAATTGCAGTGGTGGCTTTAATGAGTATTAAAGAAGCACTAAATGATCCACACAATGTATTAAACAACTGGGATGAATTCTCTGTAGACCCTTGTAGTTGGTCTATGATTACTTGCTCTTCTGATTCCTTTGTTATTGGCCTGTAAGTACTTCTTCTTACTTCTCTTCCATTATTAATTATTACCTTTTCACTTTCACTCCTTTTTGTTTGCAGGGGTGCTCCTAGTCAATCTCTCTCTGGAACTTTATCTTCAGCAATTGCTAATTTAACAAATCTTAAACAAGTGTTGGTCACATCTTCCTATTCCAATCTCATTTGTCCTTTCCCAATTTTCATCTTTTTTTTATTAATATTTCTTACAATGTTTCTTCTTGTCGTTTTCTTTATTCTTGTTTTTTCAAATGTTTTTTTTTTGTTTGTAACTGTTGTTTTGGTATGAAACTTGTTAGGGACTATTTTTGAGTCTCTATCAACTCTGAGAATGTTTGTTTAGTTCCAAATAATTGCTACTATGAAACAAACAACCTTTGGAACATTTTTTTTTTGTTTTTTTTGTGTGAAATTGTTGGAGTGTTTTCTGATTTGGGTTTGTTGGTTGAAATGTAGGTTACTGCAGAATAACAATATCTCAGGCAAAATACCACCGGAACTTGGAAACCTTCCAAAGCTTCAAACTTTAGATCTTTCAAATAACAGATTCTCTGGGTTCATTCCATTTTCACTGAATCAATTGAATAGTCTTCAGTATATGTGAGTATTTACTGTTTCAATGTTTTGTTCTACCTCTTTTTGTGCATCAAATCTTCATAGATAATATTAAATATATTACCATATGATTATTATATTTATATTGTTTTGTTTGCACGCAATGAGTGCAGGAGGCTGAACAACAATAGCTTGACTGGACCCTTTCCTGTTTCACTGTCAAATATCACACAGCTTGCTTTCTTGTGAGTATGGTTAAAACTATTTGTCAACATCTTTATCATGAAACTCAGATATGCTAATTGCTAACTCTGTACATTCAGGGACTTGTCTTTTAACAATCTCACTGGACCGTTGCCTAAGTTTCCAGCTAGATCATTCAAGTATGCTTTCTCTTTCTTTCAAATGTGGACAAGATAGTGTTCCATTGTTTCAAACTTATAATAATACTTCAGTGTTTCAATTGCGCCTTTGTCTTGATTCTTCACTGTTACTTTTGTAGCATTGTGGGGAACCCATTAATTTGTGTAAGCACCTCTATTGAAGGCTGCTCTGGATCAGTGACCCTTATGCCTGTTCCTTTCTCTCAAGCAATATTACAAGGTGTATACCCTTCCACCTCCATTCCTGAACCTGGTTCCTTATCTTTTCTTCATAAAATTGTTTTTTTAACCCGTGTTATATTTTCATTTGTAGGAAAACACAAGTCCAAGAAACTAGCAATTGCTCTTGGGGTTAGCTTTAGTTGTGTTTCTCTATTAGTCCTGTTTTTGGGGCTCTTTTGGTATAGAAAGAAAAGACAACATGGAGCCATCTTGTATATTGGTGGTATGTAGCACTGGAACAATGGTTCTCATTATAGATTATCTAGTTCAAAAGTGGTAGTGTTAGAAATTAATTAGTATTTATGATGTTCGCACTGTTGCAGATTATAAAGAAGAGGCTGTTGTTAGCTTAGGAAATCTCAAACATTTTGGTTTCAGAGAGCTCCAACACGCAACAGATAGTTTCAGCTCCAAAAATATACTTGGTGCTGGAGGTTTTGGCAATGTTTATAGAGGGAAGCTTGGAGATGGCACGTTGGTGGCTGTGAAAAGGTTGAAAGATGTAAATGGTAGTGCTGGCGAGTTACAGTTCCAAACAGAATTGGAGATGATTAGCTTGGCAGTTCACCGCAATTTACTTCGCTTAATTGGATATTGTGCTACTCCTAATGACAAAATTCTGGTTTACCCTTACATGTCTAATGGCAGTGTGGCCTCCAGGCTTAGAGGTACTTAATTCCCTCTATACTAGCTCTCGGACTTTCTAATTTTAAACATGCAGTCATGATTTATAAGTAGTAATTGAGCTTTGAACTCTTTTGGGAAATAATTTGACTAATCGCTAAGAATTCAAGTGATAAGCTAGAAATGGTCTGAATATTCAGATAATTATGGTTGTTGATTTGCTATTACTTACTAGTCTCTCACTACTGTAAAGAGAAGTGATAAAGCTAGTTGATTTTCTATTTTCTTAATTGTTTATTACAAGGCTTAATTAGCCATTGAATCTTATTACATTCACTTTCCTGTTGATTAATATCATGCATGTGATGTAATAGGAAAATCGGCTTTAGATTGAAACACAGTCATAATCAAGATTTATAAGTAGCAATTGAACTCCACTCTTTTGGGAAATAATTTGACTAATCACTAAGAATTCAAGTGATGGGCTAGAAATGGTCCGAGTATTCCGATAATTATGGTTGTTGGTTTGCTATTATTTACTTGTCTCTGGCTACTGTAAAAGAGAAGTGATTAAGCCAGTTGATTTTTTACCTTCACTTTCCTGATTTTTCATATCATGTCTGATGTATAATAGGAAAACCTGCTTTAGATTGGAACACAAGAAAGAGGATAGCAATTGGAGCTGCTCGGGGCCTTCTGTATCTTCATGAGCAATGTGATCCAAAAATCATACACAGAGATGTAAAAGCTGCTAATGTGCTTTTGGATGATGATTATGAGGCTATCGTTGGTGATTTTGGCCTTGCAAAGCTCCTTGATCATGCTGATTCCCATGTCACCACTGCTGTACGTGGCACTGTTGGACACATTGCACCGGAGTACCTCTCGACTGGCCAATCATCTGAGAAAACTGATGTGTTTGGATTCGGCATTCTCTTATTAGAGCTTATAACTGGAATGACAGCCCTTGAGTTTGGGAAAACCTTGAATCAAAAGGGTGCTATGCTAGAGTGGGTAAGTCCATACTCCACAATCCAAACATTCTTGTGCATTTAATTCATGGATATTAAACACGATTCTTTGGTAATCTAATATCTAAGCTATATAAATATATGATGTTTAACTCTTCATTAATAGTTTCTCGTGCTTAGCTTTTCCTTGATCTTTTCAATATGTATTGATCTACACTTGACAAAGGGTTACAAATTCTTCTATCAAAATGTATTAATATTATTGCATATTTGATGTTTGTGTGTATTGAATATTACACTACACTATACTATAATATTATTATTGAAAAGTTGGAAAGGAAAATTATAGCTTAATGTGGTAGGTATGTTTTCTGATGTCATTAACTTAAAGTTTATTCTGATATGAATGTTCACACATCCTTATGGTAATTGCTAAGAAATATGCCAAAGTATAGCTTATTCTGCATCTGCAATTTTTTAGTCTGCTCTGAAATCTGAAGTGTACTTCTAGTAAAATACTCCTGACTTGCGATGCACTGCACTATAGGGACATTCTTTTAATATGCATGTACTGTTATGGTAGGGTAATTTAAATTTAAATATGTAATATATGTAAATATAATGTGATATTATTAAGATGATGAGTGTTATTTGAACAACTTTTAATTGACAACTTATGGAGACAATCATAATTTGCAAAGAAAAAATAGGTATTGCACTAAAATCAAAGCAATAGAGAGATAAAGTAAAAAATAATGTGAATATGAGAGAGAAAGTTGTAATAAAAGTTGTCACAAAATGGATGTTCAAATATCATTTCTCTATTAAGATACCCAAAAGAAAATATGACCGCCAACTGTGTAGTTGGTGACACTAGGCTGACACCTGCTCCCTGGTACATGTCCTTGAAATGAAATAGGTATCTGTATGTTAGGTAAAATAATTGTATATACCTCAGAGTGACTAGTGATCAATTTTTGTTGGTGTCCTCACAGGTTAATAAAATACAGCAAGAAAAGAAGGTTGAAGTTTTGGTGGACAAAGAACTAGGGAGCAACTATGATAGAATAGAGGTTGGGGAAATGCTTCAAGTAGCTTTGCTTTGCACCCAATATATGACAGCTCACCGGCCGAAAATGTCCGAAGTGGTCCGGATGCTTGAGGGAGACGGACTTGCTGAGAAGTGGGCATCGACACATAATTATGGAAGTAACTGCTGGAGCCATAGTCACAGCAACAACAGTAGTAGCAATAGCTCATCTCGTCCTACCACTACTTCAAAACATGATGAAAATTTTCATGATCGTTCAAGCATGTTTGGCATGACCATGGATGATGATGATGATCAGTCTTTGGATTCCTATGCCATGGAACTCTCTGGCCCTAGATAAATTAGAAAAATAATGAAGAAAATAGTAGGAAGATACAAAAAGGATCAGAAGCTCTTTTAGCCATATAAATCTTTAAAAGCAGATTTTATTATTATATTAACTTTGTTTAATCCGTGATATAACCAATGTATATATTCTAAAATACAATTTTGTTATTTGGGGTTGTAGATATCAGTAGAGTGTACTGGTACAGTTGTGCTTATTATTATGCTACTGTGCATTTGATTTGGATGCAATATTATTTCATGGTAGAAGGTAAACATCATGAGATTCTTTGGTATTCAGTATATGAAACAGAAACAAAGGCAGAATGATGTATTCTTAGGTTTTGAGTTGACTGAAGATGAACATGGCAACAAGCAATATGAAATTATCTTCAGTGTTGTAACCAGGTTACATTGATGTTCAAACATGTGAAAAGTATGAGTGAAGGTCACGGTCTAAGCTTTCATGCTTCAGCTGTTAAGGGTCATTTTCAACCTGATGGTTTTGCAGGGTCACGCGCCTATTCTTTTTCTTTATTTGGTGTCTTTTTCTATGCTCCTTTGCCTTTCTGTCTTGTTTCTTATCTTCATTGGTCACTGCTTTAGTCGGTATTGTCTTGTTTCCTTTTAGTACCCAGACCTCAGTAGCTGTTTTTCTTTGACTCATTGCCAGCTTCCTAAAGTGTTATTTTTCGTTGCATCTATGTCACTACATATATACCACACACATGTTTTGTAATCTTTGATTTGTGATTTATAGTTTTAATTTAGAATAGATTTTGGTACGGTATGTTTAGATAGATTTAAATATTAAGGATATAATTATAGAATATTTTTAATAGGCTTAAATAGACAATTCGTCACTGCAAATATAGGTCATTTGAAATTTTTGTCTATGAAATTACTAATCTTTCTATTTTGTCACTGCAAATATTAATCATTTTAGTTTTAATCCTAAGTCTCCTAATCTCGCTGATGTGGCTATGATTAGCTGACATTGCAAAATGGTTGCTGACTCATAGAAACTCACAGGAAAGGACGAAAATGCCCTTAATGACTAAAGACAATTGAGAAAGTATAAGTCTACCCTTCTTCTTCCTTCCTTGGGCACCACCAAACCCAGTCTTCACACTGCCGTTCAACTCTTGGTCCACCACTCATGCCGCCGCCGTCGTGTTTCACCTTCTTCCTCTTTCGCCGTCGTGTTCCACCACTCATTCCGGTGTGTTTCACCTTCTTCCTTCGATATCATCTCCTTCACCATCTCTCTCTTTCTCTCTCTCAAACCTAATAACTGTCACTATTTAATCTTCAACCCCATCAATCTTTAAAAATCAACATCCTAAAATACCATAATCCTTCCCTCTTCATCTTCTCCAAGTTCGATTTAGACCTAGGAGTGAAAGAGAGAACGAGGAAGAACTGAATTGAGGGTGAAAAGAAGAATAAGAAGCTTGAATCATATTTGGAAGGAAGATAAATAAAGAAGGGTTTATGAAGAGGATGAAGAAGAGTGAAAAAATGTTGATTCTGCCTATGTGTTTCTGGGAAAAGATAATTGTGTTGTGGTTGTTAATGTCTTAATTTTTTTATTTTTTTTTGTGTTGTTGATTTAGAAAAAGATAATTGTGTGACTGTTTGGGGAGTGGTAGGGATGAAGGAAGAAGAAATGGGTTTTGGATGAATTGTTGAGTCTTGTATTAATTTCTATAACTGTCAAAACCTAGAAATTGTTGAGTTTTTTATGAATTGTTACCACTGTTGAAATTGATGATGAAGCACACAACAAAAGAAAAATAAAAATAGAAGAAGCAAAGTTGGGATGGCAGGAATATAGGAAGAAATTGTTGAGGAGACTTATGAAGAAATTGATGATGTCCACAATGCTGCTGTGAATGTCGAGTGAGAAGAAGAGGGAATAAGAGGGAAGATGAAGACATGGGCATTATGGACATTTCATGCGTGGTCAGTTTCATTAAGGGCAAAAATGTCCTTTTATGTCTCCTTTGCTGACATGGCATCATTCATACCCAGTCACCATTAGCTACGTATGCGCCACGTTGCTAGTTACCCTCCACCTCATCAAAAAAACGTAATTATGATCAAATTTCAAATAATTAATATTTGCAATGGCAAAATGAAAGGATTAGTAATTTAGAGACGAAATTTCAAAAATGACCTATATTTGCAGGAATGAAATGTCTATTTAAACATTTTCAATAAATTATTTGCTATCACATATTGAGTTGAGGTGATCTCAAACTACGACTGGTGTTGGTTTATTGGGACGGAGGATGGCGACGCTAACCCTTCAGCGGGAGCTGTTGAACATGCAAGCACTTAAGGGGGCTCGTTTGGTGCGTAATGACAAGCGTAGACAAATGATAGTAAAAAAGGCATAGCACTCTAATTTGTTTATTAAAAAACCCTACCTTTTTTTTTCTTTTCTTTTCTTTTTTTTACAAAACCCTACCCTCTTGGTGCATATTAAAGGGAAACTAATGCTAACCAAAAATGAGATTCTTTTTTCCTTAAAAAAAAAAAAACTTTTTTGGAATAATTTAAAAACAAATTTTGTGTCAAAAAATAATAGATAACTAAAAGTAAAACAAATTTGCACATCATAGAAAAACCCAAAATAATAATTCAATTAATGATAATAATTTCAATATTCAATTAACGGTAATTGATAAAATAGAAGGTTATGATTGTATATGCAACGTTAATACTGCATAATGTTAATTATAGTATAAAAGCTCTTTCTCTAAAAAAAAAAAGGTATAAAAGCTCTTAATTTCTATTTCTAATTCTAGCTTGTAAAAAATGATTCTTGGATTCACCTGCAAATTAGTAATTAATCAATGGTTTTTTCTACATTACCCTCTCTTGTTTAGGGGGTATTTACACATTCAAGATATCAACCAATCAAAATATAATATACAATGTAACATTAAATGTCAAATAAATGAGTCAATTTTTCTATAAAAAATAATCTATTTTAATAAGGTAACTTTTAATTTTTATTTAATTCTATTTAGGTATACAATCTTAATTAATTTACACTATAAGACCTGTAACAATTAAAATTTCACATCAAATTCAACTCATGGGGTGTGTTTGGTAACACGAATAAGTTAGTTTATAGCTTGTTGGATTAGCTTATAAGCTTGTTTTGATATAATAAAATGTGTTTGGTAAAAAGCTTTTTTCACTAGCTTATAGCGTTTTTTGAGAAGTTATTTAAAGTAGCTTTTGAGCTTATAGCTGATAGTTTTCTTTATATTTTCTTCCAATTTTAACCCTATTAATTTAATTTGATTATTTTTTAATAAAACAACATGTTCATGGCTTAAAAAATAACGGCCAAGTTCATAGCTTATTTTTTAATAAAACAACATGTTCATGGCTTAAAAAATAACGGCCAAGTTCATAGCTTATTTTTTAATAAAACAACTGCCACGTTTTCTCCTTTGAAAAAAAATTGTCATGCTTTATTTTATTTTTTAATGAACACTTTATATTTATTTCTTAAAAGAAATGCTTTATATTTAAGTAAAATTTTATATATTCTTGCTAACATTTTTTTTCCACCTTCCTCTTATTTTTGGGATTCATAAAAATTAAAAGTTATCTTATTAAAATTGATTTTTTTTTTTATAGAAAAATTAACTCATTTATTTGACATTTAATGTTGCATTTGTATATTACATTTTGATTGGTTGATATCTTGAAAGGGTAAATACCCCCTAAACAAAAGAGGATGTAATCTAGGCCTCACCTTAATCAATACAATGGTGAAAAGGAAGGCAGTTAATGACATATAGGAGTAACACATGCAATCATTATTTTAGGATTCACCGTAAATTATACAATTCATGCATGCAATTTTTTTTTTCAAATTAATTTTTTTTGTTAACGCTTCGATTTCTAGGGGAAAAAAACTTTAGTAATTCAAATTTCGAGTTCGATTGAAAAGTAAGTAAAATCTGATTAAAATTTGTTCCGACAAAGAATCAAAATTAAATTTTTTAGAACAATTCTTTTTTAATGGAATTCATTAACCACTTAAATCCAATTAATTGGTATGAATTAATTTATTTTCTACTAGACATGAATTCATTGCATACATGTGATTTTTTTTTACCATATAGCGCATAAGAAATTAGATATTTATATTCCATTTTTTATGGCATATCGTATATCTGTTTAGAGTAAATAGGATGCACATCGACATCATTCAATAACAATCGTGTATTCGGCCAAATCACCTTATTATATTTCACTTTAATAGTATGGCATGAAAAAATTGTTAATTTCATTGGATGTCAGTGTAAAATTGATTTACATTATCGGAGCATATTCATTAAACTCATATTTTTCTATGTTTGACAGAAAATATTCTTTAGATATTTATTTTTAACGTACATGCCCCCATTTCTTTATTTAATCTCTAACACATTTCTTTATTCAAGGACAATCAATCAAAAAAAGGTAGACATATATTTCAGTTTTTATTTAATTTTAATTTTAATGCTCTTAATTAGAACTAGGTCAAGTAGTTTTTTTTATATTCGTTTATAAAAAAAAATTGACAAATATTTGTTTATAATTTATTCGAATTTTAAACATTTAATACATAATTTTTTTTATTGATTTATTTGTTTATTTGCTGAGTTATTCCGCTGATTGAGTGCTTGTTGATTTTTTTTGGGCCAAACTACCCTACTATAATACAACACGCAGTATAATGAATGGTTCAGTCACTCAGTGTGTGTTTTATTCCTCGCAAAAGGCACCTGCAATTTCTCCTAAACTTATGCCTCATGAATGCTAGAACTCCGTTATACAGATTGGACAAATTATAATACAGCTCATGATGAACTATCAAGGGATAATGTATCAATTTTTTTGCCTAATAAAAAGAGTTACCAAGTATAGCTTAATATTATAAAAGAAAGAAAATAAAACTGAGTATGTAGCCTCTGACGTGCTGGAACACTCGTGGCGCCCTAATACCGCCGTTTCAATTGCATCTTTATCAGTTGAGTTATCATAAACACGTATCTTTTTGTTTTTTCTTTTCTTTTTGTATTGTTTCGATTCACTGTGTTATGATCGCCTTAGCAGCGCTCTCTGTTAATGATGTTTTGCTTGCTTAGTTTCTTAGCTTGTTTCTGTATTGTTTTCCACCAAATATTTCGGTTGTAGCATTCAAATAAATCTTTATTTTTTTGTTGCATTTATCAGACATTTGTTTGAGTTTGGAAGTGGTAGTAATCTGATTGACATTGCTTTTACTTAATTTTTTTTAATTTTTATAAATGCTTTTATTTATGTTGATATATATATGTGAAGTTCACAACACAAGTATATCAATTTGGTGGTAGGTTAGGGTTTAGAGATTAGCAATGATAATCTGAAATTAACAAATAAATACACCAATAAGTTGTATGGTTGATCATTTGCAATGAGTATCTGTTGATAATTGATATAGTTCCAGTAATTTTTCCATACGGTTGCATTCATCCCATCAGCCTCGAATCGCAGTCACCCAACATGTGACCATCTGATTTGATCCAGATCCGACAGTCCAAAAATTACTTATTTTTATTTCTAAAAAAAAATTAAAATTGTCTGCTTTGAACTCTGAACCGACTGTTTGATCTTAATTGATCGATAAAGAATCGTTGATTGCACTGCACGGAAACCGTATATCAACCTCCTATTTTGCATAGTTCTATTATACTTTTGATTTGTCTCAAATTTACAATATTAATACTTTTTTTTTTTTGAGCAGGCTAGCATAGATCATGGTTGGTGCAATCTCATCTACAGATGTGCAAAGACATAATGCGGGTAACATGAATGATATGATTAGTGACTTACCTGAGGACGTTCTTCTTGATATTCTTTCTTTAGTCCCTACCAAAGATGCTGTAAAAACCTCCATATTAGCAAAAAAGTGGAAACACTTGTGGACTCACTTACTCTTCTTTGATTTTCAAATTCCTCATTTTTGTGATGGGTTACACCACCAAAATTTGAAGTCAGCAGATTGCCTCTTCGATCTAGTTGGAAGACTACTTCACAAATCTAATCACATAGAAAGGCTCTGCATTAAGGTGCAAGGAATTGATATATATGATGCATGGAAAGTTAATCTTTTGTTATCTTATGCACTGAAGCACAAAGTCCTTGATCTTAAACTTTCCCTAAATTTTATAGATTCTAGGTTTAAGTTACCCCATAATTTCTCATCTTCTCACTCATTGAATAAGTTGTATTTAGAATCTGGCGTCCATATGTTTATACCTGATGGTATTTGCTTCCCAAATCTGAAGACATTATATCTTTCACGTCTTTCCTTCAATAATGAGATGTCGGCCCAACGACTTCTCTCTGGGTGCCCTATCCTTGAAGAGTTGACCTTATATAAATGCATATGGATTAACATAAATCAGATATGTGTTGCAATTTCCACATTAAGGAAGTTAACCCTCCATTTTAAATCTTCTTCTCTAGATTATGGCTATTTTCCAAGTTGTATAGTCATAATTGATGCTGTGAATCTTTTGTCTTTAAGTTGCACGAGCAATCCAGCTATAAAATGTATTCTTGTTAAACCAACCTCCATAGTTGATGCATATATTGATCTTAAGTTTTCCTATCCTGAAAATCCACTATATGTTTCTCATTGTGCAATGGAGCTATTGAGTGAACTTGTTAGTGTCAAGTCTCTCAAACTAACAAATAATACTATTCAGGTATGTTTGAATATGTACCAATCATCTTTTATTTTTATTTTTAAATATTGTATAAGAAAATGACTATTGACAATGTTCTCCCCGTTATGTGCTTCTTTATTCATTGCATGTTCTTTATATGTCACAATAATGAATCTATTTTTGTTTACTTAACCAGCGTTTTTCTTATCCAAGGAACAGTGGTCATCTTTTGCCTTCATTCAACAATTTGACGAAACTTGACATGATTTTGGGGTATTCTTATGTTAGTTGTGACCTATTAGTTGATATTCTCGGTAAGACTCCTAAACTGGAAGTTCTTCACATTTCCAAGGTATATCTTATATCTTGCATCATTTCTTCTACTTCTTATGTCTTGTCTCACAACTAATAATTTTTCTTTCCATTGACTTGTATATTGGTTCTTGTTTAGGGATATTGCATAGTCTTGGATAATGAAGACTTGACATCAGATTCTTTGCCTTGTTGTATCAAATCTTCTCTCAAATTATGTTCTTTTTCAGATTTTGATGGAGATAAAATTGAAATCCAATTGGTAAAATGTTTGATAGAAAATGCCACAGTCCTAGGAGAGATCAACATATTTTGTTCTGGAGGTTTATCATCAAATTTGAAGAAGCTGAGTGATGTTAGGAACCATGTGCAATCTTTAGGCCTGGGAAGTTGCGTTATCAAATTTCACTGAATTTCCTTTTTCTTTTTCTTTCTTATATTTTGTTCTTTATGAGAGGGAATTCAAATTACTCATCTAACTTTATTCTGAAACTAGAGTATGATTCCATGAAATAGCTTCAACTGTTTTTTATGGAACTACATGTTACATCTCAAGCACATGAGTGCAAACTACTTTGAGATGCACTAGACAAAGTTTTTGTTTTATGCATGATTTCTATGTTATGATAAAATTTACCTTCACATTTGTTATTTTCCCATGTATTTGATAGAATCGAAAACATACGGACCATGTTCTGTTTGATTGGTAAATGATCAATTGTTGCTGGAAATGAAACCATTTATATGTTAAGAATGGTTGTTCTTGCACCTTGACGGCAATGAAGATTGACAAAGATATTTCTATAACATGTCTTTCAAAAGATTTCCTTTCCTCCTTCTAAAGGCTAAAATAAAGGGATATATATGTAACTAGTTGTCCTCTGAGGAATGTCAAGTTATTGTAAGGAACACAGATCAAAAACTTGATCGTATCTTCATTACCAAGCAACCAACTAATGTTATTAAGATGGTTTGCACATTCTGCTTGATTCCATTTGTAGAGGAATGAAAGTCCTTTAATCAAAATTGAATCATCAATGGTTTTACATGTATAACGCCCCTTCTTGCATCATGTATCTTGGTTTGGCCCCAAGATTCTCTTAGATAACTTCAATTATTCCCTTTGATACCACATTGTGCAATACTTCTCCCTGAATCTTTGCCATGCATCAAAATAGGCTACGACACAATAGCTGTGAATTCATGCTCCTTATGCTGCTTAGATAGGACATCTCCCACCGTATTCTCCAAACCCACCTTATACACTTTCTCAACAATGCAGCCACATCACTCCTTGAATAACGTCTACACCACCCAACCCCAAGAGATAAGGCAACAATAATTATTGACGAAAATTACAACCCGAATACGCCCATCATTCACGATCCCCTAATATGATGAATCAAAGTTTCCTTGTCGCATATTGATGGTGAGTGTTTTACCCCACAATGGTTCTCTCCTTTGGTTGCTACGTTGTTCGGTGGTGTTATTTCTTACATAGTTTGTTGTGGAATTAACACATCTGTTTGTCCAACCCATAAACACGTTAGATCTTGGTTAAATTTTTGACTAACTTGAATTCCAAGTAAATTCAAAATGACCTTGACCTGCTATACAATGTCTTTTTCCTTCGTGACAAGCTACTCTCACCTTCGGCGAACGAGCCTAATTTGGTTGTAGTCTAAGTTTATGGCATGACACGAGTGAGCTAGGACGATGAATTGTCATGCACAAGTTGCATTGCCTCGTAATAAGAGATTTTGGTTTGAATGTGATACTCCTCTTTAATACTTGTTCACTTTGTTTTCTCCATAGAAAACTTATATATATTATTACGCTGATGAGATATCATTCTTTACCATTATTTTTAAATTTCAATTACGAAATATGTTTGTGACCAAATGATGAATTTTCACTCGACATCAATCTAATTTTTTAATAAATTTTTAAAACTATTTTACATCAAATGGTACATTTTTTATTTTGGAAAAATACATAAAGAAACCAGTACATGTTGATTAAACTCCTTTGATAATAATACCCCCTTCTAAAAATAAAATAAAATAAAATGATACTCCCATGTGCTAAATTTGAAGTTGTTTTGAGAAAAATATTGTCCCAACTTAAAAATTCGTTGTTTTACAATATCATATTAATGTTGTTTTTTCTATTATACCATTAACTATTTATCGGTATATATATTTTTTAATGAAGAATAAATTTGTCAAATAACTCAATTTTTCTTTTCAATATATACATTTCTTAATTTCCAACAAAGGATCAAAATGAACTATAATTTAGAACTAATAGTTGTGCATTCTAAAAGTGAAATGTGAAATTATATTAGGAATGAATGTTTGACTGTCATATCAAAATATTCAAAATTATCACGTCAATTAATGTTTTTAATTTAAACGGCAGTGGTGAATATTTTGATTGGAGTGTGCAAATTTGTTTTTCACCGTCGACCACCAACATCATTAAGCTCGTTTTTTTTTCTTAGATGAAATAGTAATCCACTGAAAATAAACTCATACAATTATGACGTCTCAGGTTCGAACCTAGATCACGACATCCGACCTTGCAATTTTGATATTTACTAGTTGAGCTAGGACTTCTAAACTAAAAAAACTCGTTCTTTTAATTCTTTCAAAAGACAATAAAGAGATATAAAGAGAGTAAAAATAGATAAAAATATAAAAGAGTTGTCATAAAATAATTCGAAGCGGGAGTATGTTTTATCTAAAGAAAAAAGTTAACGTATGAGCGGTTTGATTGGGATTAGCGTGCAAAGTTTAATTAATGAATGAATTAAATATGTATGTCCTGGACAAGGGATAGATATAATGATGACTCAAAGAAGAGCTTCCGTATTGATGATTCATTGTTACGCTACACAAACACAAACACAACAAGGTGGTGAAATTAATCTACAAAACAACCATTGAATTCAAAGACTAATCAAACAAACTCTTTTTATTCCAATGTCATCATCATCATCATCATCGTCGTCGTGTCCCATTCTTTGTGCTTCTTTCAACCAAGACAATAGGTCAATTACTTTAATTTTTAATTTCCATAATCATTCATCATTTTCCTTAATTCGTTTTACAAACAACTTCTTCATTCATTCCTTGCTGCAGTTGCTTTGCTATTGGCACCAAAGATGGTTTCAAAATATTTGATACCAATACAGGAAAACTCTGTTATCAAAGAGGTAATTAATTTCTTCAATTCCATTCTCATCATAATTAATCACCTCCTAATTATTATTATTTCTTCACATAGATGTTGGAGCTTTCTCTATTGTTGAGATGTTGTTTACTTCAAGTCTTCTTGCTATAGTCGGTGCTGGTGATCAGGTATACTCGTTCGTACTCAACAATCATGTTTGGATTCACTTATTCGACACAACTTATCAAAACAGCTTATCACATCTTCATAACCTCTTTTCACCTTATTTTCATTATCAAAACAACTTATAGCTTATACAAAAACAATTTAACATTATTTTAATATTTTGCTTAAGCTTATTCAAAAAAATCATGATAAACAAGTATGATATAAGCTGCAAATTAAGTTGTTTATCCAAACAGAGTCTTATTTGATTTAGGGGTTTCTCTTCTCTCTCTGATTTGGTTGTGTATTGTTGTAACTTATGCAGCCATCTTTGTCCCCTCGCCGTCTCTGTTTGTTCAATACTACAACTGGTGCTCCTCTTAGAGAATTGAACTTTCTTACTTCAATACTAGCTATTCGCATGAATCGAAAAAGGTCACACATACAACATGCACCTCATAATGATTAGTATTGCACTGCCAATTGCCAAATGCTTTTTTATTTTATTTTGTATTTGTAATTAAGTAAATAACATTGTTTCCAGCTATACAAATTGATATGCTTATTTTTTACTCAATTTGATTTGGAGCTTACGTTGTGAGTTAGTTTACTTTTAGCTTAGAATTTTCTTCTGTTATTAAAATCCATGAAGTGGAAATAGGAAGGGTTGGGAAGAAAATTTGAAACATGTCAATTAGTTTTTGAGTTCGAAGATGTTTTCGTTGATCAAGGGTCTTTAGATAAGAGTGTTAACTAAACTGATTTTTCCTCTTTCTGGTTTTTTCAGACAACTATGGCCACATTATTTAATTTATTATTATATTGGGCAAATTCAACTTGACAAAGTACCTTCTAGATTACAATTTTTGTACTCAGCCAAGTTTCCTTTAAGTTTTTAATATCCTGGTTTACAATTTTTTTCCTTTCTTAAGTAAGCCAAGTTCAATGACCTGATCAGCATTCATTTTGATTATTAAGAATCATCTTAGCTGACACTTTTTCTCTCTAATGCAGACTCATTGTCATTTTACAAGACAAAGCATATATATATGAAATAAATAGTCTTTCAATCTTGGACACTTTCGACACGGTGCCAAATATTAAAGGTGAGGTTGGTGATAATACGTGATAAGATTTCACTCAGTCAGGAATTAATCTTTGACATAGGTTTGTGATAAGCATTGTTTTTCCTCCAAGTTACTTGAAAAGTTTTTATAGATTTCTTATTTCCATATACATATTATCCTCTGATAGACTAGCACCTTTCATTTTGACTTTTAGATGAGTGTGTCTCTTTTGTGCCTGTGATAAAATGAAAGAGAACGTGCTCATGCCTAACTAGGGCACCCATCTCACTGAGATGCAATCATATCAAGCTTCTACCATTATGTTCTATGAAGTTATCCTCCAGTTTAAATTAGGGATGAACACTCAAGATCAGAAACATCTAGTGAAACATCATTGTTAAACGAATTTAATTATTTATTTTATTTTTAAACTAGTACTTTTTAAAGATTTTGACTTGTTTATTTATTTTGTAAGCTATAGCTGTTAGATTATTATGCTATAGTCAACTGGACTGTGACCACAATGAACTTGATGTTTAATTATGCCAAGCTGATTGTTATGTTATGTATTATTGCATAAACTTATCCAAAACATATTTCTCTACAGGACTTTGTGCCCTTTCCCCTTGTTTGGATGCTTGCTACATGGCTCTTCCTGCTAGCACCACGAAAGGATCTGCATTGTTGTACAATGTCATGGATTGTAATTTACACTGTGAGGTTATGCCCAATTTTCCTTTATAAATTTATTTGCATGATAATATAAAATGGCTTTGTTACTTTATTATTCATGAATTCCATTGCTATTGTGCCTTCACTGTCTGGTAACTTCAATAGTAAGTGAGATGATGAAAACCTTGAAAATATAAATGTTCATGTTTTTATATCTTTTGCTGTTACTCTTTACTCATCCCTGCCTTCTTGATTCGGCATTTCTTGTTTATTTGAATAAAAAATCTCTTTTCTTCTTTGGAATTTCAAGAACTAACATATTTAATCAGTTACATAAACTGTATGCGTTAATTGCTTTGTGTGAGATTTCTTTATTTTGGGAGCATAGTAGGAAAAAGGTTTGGTTTGAAGTACACACGAAAAATTGACTTGTTCCATTATTTTATCACAAGTGATATTTTCGTTTTAAGGATATAATTGACACTGTTTTGTTTGCTTGTCTTCTAGAAAAAACTGATGTTCATTGTTATTGAATCTGAAATACAGATCGAGGCTCATCGTTCACCACTGGCTGCAATGGTCTTTTCTTCTAATGGAATGTATATAGCTACAGCATCCGAGCAAGGAACCTTAGTCAGAGTTCATTTGGTATCAGATGCAACAAAGGTGATGAAATTTATGTATTAGATACTGATAAGAGATAATAATGGTATTATTAGCCATTACTGTTTGTGTCTTTCTGTGTTTTTCTCTCTTCGAAGCTGCAAACAATACGATCTTGGTTAAAATTTTGTATTGAATCAAATAAGGGTGCAATCCTCACTTTAAATTGAAGTCATGGCAAACACACAGAGGTCCTTTACTAATAGTATTGACCTTGAGCTTATATGGGACAATACTTTCTTGATTTATAATGCTCATTTTTTTGGTTTCCATTCTTTGCCTTCAAGGTCATTCATACATGAGACATTCACAGTTGTTTATGCTTTTGATATTATATATGTTGCAATTTTACTTCAGGTGTAGAATCTGACAAATGTTTTTATTGCAGTCATATAGCTTCCGAAGGGGTTCATATTCATCTACTATATTTTCTCTGTCCTTTGGGCCATCAAAGCACCTTCCAGATATTCTTGCGGCCACTAGTTCTTCTGGTTCTATTCATCTTTTCACTCTTGGATTTGCTTCACATCCACGGTGAGAATTCAATTTAAAATAAAATATTCTCGCCTCACCAACTTTCCTAAGTGTTAGACTACTTTATTGATGTACACAAGTCAACATGTCACATAGGTTTGGATTGTTTCACCTCATTAAAACTTGAGCTAGCCTGATTTAAATTTAAATGTAAAACAACCTCTAACAACTGTGTTTGGCTTGGTCAAATACTCAAATGGACTTGTAAATAGCACTATAAAAGCCAAATAGTGAAAAAAATTAACTTAATGTCTTGAATATTGGGGGACAACTAACTATTAAGGGCCAAATAAGAAATGCCACTCTGAATTGAATATTTCCTTCTTGTATAGTTAAAGAAGTGGATGACATACTAGTTATTGCACGTTCAGATGTACACAACCCTTTGTGTAACTGGTTTTAGCTGTCCATATAATTTGGGGAAGCTTTGATTACTTTCAAAAGTTTTTGTTTTTATTTTTTATTTTTTTATTTTCTTCCTCTGAAATGGATTTGGAAATATGTCCTGTTTATGTTTGATGATTTTACTAGGAGCAAGAGATCAAGCGGTTTTCTTGGATCAATAATTCCTGATGCAGTGAATGATGTGCTGGATCCAGCTTATCATCATGTGCTTCATAATGCTGTTCCTGCAGGAGTCAAAAGGTTAAGTATTTTTATGTTGCTAGATTCATGTCTTGGGATGATATTTTATATGGGCCTTTCTAGACATTGGAACTATCTTATAGGAATATGATCCTTACTTTTATAATCAAGATCGATCGCATTATCTTTTTGGGGATTTATTGTGTCAGCCAAACAAGGATTTCTGATTATATAGTAGCAAGAAGAGTATTTGTATACACTTATTTTATAATATCTTCTGTTTGTCATACAGCTCTGCAGTAATTCGCAAGGTTGAAAATGTTACTGACACCTCATCATCCGAACTTTTAGCTTGTAGGTGAGTGCCTCATTACTGGCCACCACCTGGCAAGTCTTTATTTGATGTCCCTGTCTCTCCATTCTTGCAGTGTTTGATTTTAGCTTTTGTCAGTAGTTAATAGTTACTGCTAACAGACTTAAAATGAAATCTTGCATATTGCATGGCTTCTTCTGAATGAACGAATAAGTTTCTCTTTCACGTGGAACTATGGTTTACTGCATCACTTTATATGACCTCTTTGGTTTTACATTTTGATTACGAAAATATGATTCTTTTTTTGTGCTGCATGCATTTTTCCAATTCTAACATTGTTCGGACCATAAACGTTGAGAATCAATTTAGCAACCAAGGCAAATATGTGATGATGCATTTAGGAGATTTATGAACATAAAATGTGATGTGGCGAACATTGTACTATAAGTGGCTTTCTGTTCCCAGAATCATTCATATTGGCTATTGATATTGCTTATCGGTTGGGTTTTGGAATTTCCTGTCTGCTGATATCAGTTTCATAGTGTGATAGTAATATTGTAGAGTTTCATTGTTGCCTTTGTGCGACACATGTAGTTCACAAATCAATGCTTTCTTGTGCATTGAATGTTTTTTGTTTAATTTAATAAAAAATGTCACCTCCCTCTGGTTGTATACCAATAGTGATTGGTCCAGGTCATTGTATCTAATTTCGTGTGCCGTGTATTTTAGTTTTCCACTTAGACTGTTTGTTCTAGTTTCCCTAAAAATTGACGTGTATGCATGTATAACAATGTTAAGGTCTTTAGGTTGTTATGGTTTAATGGAAAACTTTTAATCCAACCAACAATAGGTCATATATAAATGTACAGAACAAAGGTGTAGAATTATCTAAACAGGTATAAGTTGTAACCAGAGAAGTAGATGGTCTCAAGATATGCTTATTGAAGTGTGGTACTTCTTTTTGGGTTATAAAGTACAAAGGTCTATGACTAGCTCCATATGGTGATACCTACTTGTTTCAATAAATCATGTCCTTTCTCCCAATGTTTCGTTAAATATCTGATGTCGATTTGTTTGCTAAAAGTTTACGTGTTTCAATTTTCCAGGGCCAACATGTGTGTGATAACTTACAATGGCTACTTTCAAGAATATAACTTGAGCATTGATGCTCATCAGAAATTGTCTTGGTCTTTAGAGCGTGAAACCAATCTTTTGACTGTGACCTTGGATAAAGTTCCATGAGTAGCAAAATAGTTATTTTTACTGCCCCATCTATAACTAACTACAAAGCTTGGCAAATTATATGCTACACGTGGTGAAACTTTCCAGAGCAGCCATTGCTGCCAACATCAAGTGCCTACTCAGGGAAATGTCCAAATTCACTCCAAAGCCATAGCTGCTTCCAACATGAATGTGTTATGTGGAAGAAATCATGATCCTAAATTTCCTATGGATATGTATAGAAAGGTAACAATGTGAAATTGTTCCAAATTACTCTCCCAGAATGTCGTGGGAGTGACGGAACTAGTCATTGCATCGAAAATATGTCTAATGTAGATCTTGTAAGGAATTTAGCAGTACAATGAACTGATTAAACCAATAGTTTACTAGCCAATAATCGACTTCTTACGTTCAAATTTGTTGATAACCAAGTAAAATATTAATTAAATTAATATGCAAGGTTCAATTTCTTGAACAACCCAAATTAGTTACAGTATATACGCTTATGATTTTGCTCATCTTAAAAAATGTAATTACCCACCCATTAGTACACGGTTTTGGCAAATGATATAGTAATGTAATTATCAAGCTTGAATAAATGATAAGAAGGAATTTTATTTAGTCGAAAAGATAAGAAGGAATTTGATATCGCATTTTTTCTCAAATTTGAAGTATTGTATTTGTTATAATCAAAATCTAAATAGAGTACAAAATGAATCGATCCTCTTAGTTCCAACGAATTAAATCGTAGTAGGTCCTTTGGTAAACAGACCCATTGTCTCATATGTATCCATTTTGGTTTTTGATGCGTGGTAATTGCTTTATAGGTCTCGCATTTCTCAAAAGTTTCTCGGATTATAACTCTAGATCGCACAAAATCTATTGGGAGTTACGATCCGATCGTTGTTTTTTGGATCGGAGCGTCACTCCAATTAGTTTGAATTATACATTTTAAAAATAACACTGATTTTGTATCGTCCCAGGTACACTTCTGAATAATTGATGTGTAGAAATATGCTCCCAAAAATATCTGAAGATTGTTAGAAGTTGCGGGGGTGAAAAGTTGCTCCATCATGTTTATCTGTTCGGATCAGGTCCTGATTTAACACATTTGATGTTTGATGTTGTCTAATTGCGTTTGTTAATGGAGATCATAACAAGGGTTACTGAATTTGATCATGAGCAGTCCAACAAGAAACGGAGATATCATATTGAAGATCTCAATCGAGACACATTTTGATCTGATAAATTTATTTCACTCGATATATAATTTAGGAGCATAGGGTACAGGCGAATGTATTCCTTGTATTTTTAGCCCTGTTTTCGAGCCAGCTTTTGGAAAGGTGCATTGGATATTCAGATGAACACGAACACTCCAAAAAACACTTGTGAGATTTACACCGCCAAGGTTAAATCCATTTACACAATTCCACACCATTAACTCTTGAAATGTTTCGAGTAATTTGATGTAATGCATCTTTGCGAACTTGACAACTCATAGTCCAAGTATCCCAGAGGCTAGACCTCACAAGAACTTTTATAAATTGTGTAAAGGATACATGTTCTTGTTTTCTTTCCCTAAATAGAGGAGCACAAGAAAAGGAAATTGTTGTACATGAAAAACTAACTCAGGCTAAAATGAAACTTGTAATAATTTTAAGTTACAGTAAAACCCTCCATCAATCTTGGATAATTGGGTGATATTGTGCAACTGGGCTTCCATTCCAGCAAACTATCTAGTTCGTGTCTTGACAAACTTAGGTCTGGATGCCTTCTTCTCCATCTTTTCCCTTTTCTTGCGGGTCTTTTCATCTTCAACCGATTCCTAATCACAAAATGCATACACAATTGAAGTTACTATGAACCTTTCTGTGGCCTGAAAGTGAAAATTTACCCAAGACGTTGACCATACCTCTGAACCTTGTGGCAAAAATCCTTTAATGAAGCCAAAGGATTGATATGCTCCAAATGCTGGTATCTGACAAATGTCATGAAGGGAGCAACCGTGTCAGTAAAGGTTGTTGCAATCTCTTTTAATGATTAATAAAGGGTTTTACCATTTTATATATGTCCGAATATTGATTGCAACTTTAACTTCAACTAGTAAATAAATATAAATATAAGTCATAATTCAAGCAGCTCCCAACCACAGTTGATTGTACAGATTACAGAACACCTGATATAGTTCATAAACAAATAAAGGGTTAATAGGCTTTCACACCCCGCCATATGGACGCCTTTTGGTTTACCCCCCTAGGAAAAAAAACTTGGAGATTCCCCCTTGCCATTTGAAGATTCTTTGGTTTTAACCCTTCAAGGTAGCTGACTGTACAATTAAGCTTACATGGCGCGCTGACTCAGGTTTTTTTGCTTATGTGGCACATTGATTGTATAATTATTTTTATTTTTTATTTTTTTTATTACATCTCACATTTATTTAGAGTTAAAAAAAATAATGAATTACATCTTCATCTTCTTCATCACTCTCTTTTTCAATCTCCTTCTATCATCATTTTTCCAGATTTTTTTTTTCTTACTCTTTTACTCCATCTCCCTTCAATATCCTTGCTCCCTTAAACACAAACCCCAAATCAATAACAACAACCCAACACAACAGCAGCAGCAACACATCTTCTTCCCAAACCAACAACACAACATCAGCAACAACCCACAACAACAACAACACGGAGCAACAACACAAAAATTTCAGAAGATCTTTTTCAAACCTTCAACATAAACTCATTAAGAAAAATCCATAAATTTTAGAACTTGTAGTTGAAGCCAAATCCATAAATTTCATAAATTTCCAAAAAAAATCATTTCAAAACTTAGAACTTGTAGAACTTGAAACTACAGATTGCAATTCCAAAACCCCAAATTTTCAAAACTTAGTAGTTGAACCCAATTTTTTTCCAGCAAAAATTAGAGCTTGAAATTGCAGATCCCAATTCCAAAACCCCAAATGTTCTTCAATTTTTTTTCCAGCTGTGGCATGGCCGCTGCAAATCCCAATTTTTTCTTCGATTGTCTGCATCACGCTTCTCTCCTCTTCCCTCACAAACCAGAAACGGGAAGCAGAGTTGAAGAAGGAGAACGGTGAGAGAGGAGAAGGAAATCGAAGAAGAAGAAGGAAAAGAGGGGAAGGGAAAGGGTCATACGAAGAAGGAGAAGAAGGAATGCTCTCCTTCCCTCTTCTCCTTTTAACAATTGGTTTTTTAATTTAATTTTATTGTTTTGATTTTTTTTAATGAGATGTAAATATTTTAATATAAATAGGTATTAAAAAAAATCAAAAATAAAATTATTTACACATTCAGCGTGCCACATCAACCAAGTGATCCAGTCAGATGGGGTTGGGGGTGGAAACCAAAGAATCTTCTAGTGGCAAGGGGGAATCTCCAAGTTTTTTTTTCTAGGGGGGTAAACCAAAATGCGCCCATATGGCAGGGGGGTGAAAGCCTATTAACCCATAAATAAATACTGTGCCATTTTGAGAGAAGTCACTAGGAGCTAAATGATAAAGCGCACATTGTTTTGTGCACCTCCTCCTGTTAAGCGATCCAATCCCTTTTCCTTCAAGTTTGTTGCTTTATGGCACATAAATGTTCTCAGTATGTACTTTCTTCCAGACATGCACTAATAAGCAAATCTAATGAACCTATATGCTTTGTTTGGGAGTTTGGAGGGGAGGAGAGGGCTTTGGGGGGTGGGAAATATAGGGAAAACAGAGAAATGATTCACATTTTTTGAAAAGAGTATTTTTTTAGAGAAGGATAGACTAATGTTTATGATTGATGTATTTTTAATTTTCAGAATATTATAACAACATGGATTAAATTTGAAGTTTTCATATAAACCCCCCAAAACCCTAAAAAATCCTCCTCCAATAAATTTTTGAGTTCCCCCAAATGAAAAGGATTTTGTATAATACAGAAAAATGAACCCCCTGAAGCCCTCACCTCTCAAAGTCCTCTATTTCTTCCACTTGCTCCTTCCCTTTTTCCAAAGTCCTCCCCTCTCAAAGTCCTCTATTTCTTCCACTTGCTCCTTCCTTTTTACCAGAGCCCTAGATAACTCCTCTTTACGGCAAATTATTATTTTTACAACAGAACAACTGTGTACACACTCGCACACTGCCAAACCTTGTAGATGACAGATCTTTGTAGCTAAGTCTACATTCTTTGAAGTGGTACCAGTCGGAGTGTGCGACTACAACACTAACAATTACAGTCCTACATTCTAAAAGTAAACCACAGTTTTGTGCTAGTAGAGCCAACCATAAGGTTAATTAGGAGAAGATTGGAACTTACCACAAGATATATGTACCAGAACTTTCCAGAGATGATGGAAGCGACTTGCACAAAGCATGTTATGTAGATAACATCATGTAAATAGCTGCAAAATATAGCCAAGAGTAAGTGAAGAATTACCATACAATCAGAAGATAGCAAAACATTCAATGTATCTGAACTTCATTTTTATCTATATAGTTTGGTTTCAAATAAGAGTTCCCTAGACCTATGGGATTACCTGACTATGAACAAGTTTTAGATTCATCCCGGGACCAAATTCCAAAGGCTACAGCCTACAATATATACACAGCACTTTTGTTCAACAGTTATATCTGTCAGCCATTTTTGCATGATGACAGAAATTGCTAATTTTATTCATTTTCATTTTAGTTTCAGTAAAATGGAGAATACAGTTCATACAACTTTAAGAGCTTCAAAAACTTTCAACACCGGGTACGATGTTATTCGCAAAAATAACCAGACAGAAAAACTACAAAAGATTAAGTCCAAAAACCATTGGCACGAATTCACTATAATTTTTTAAATCAAGGTACAGTGATTCCAAAAGGCACAATTTGGATTAGCTTCTAACTTACAGGAGTTTCCCTGCTAAAATAAGTTTATGGAGACCCATGAAAAAGTCCTTATAAGCTTATAGGCTTAAAAGGATGAGTTAAACGGGTGAACTTACGAAAAAAATGAGATTAATAAACTACTTTTAACTTGTATAAGAAGCTATCATTTAAACAACTCAGTTACTGTGATATCTGTTAAAATGCTCATTTTCCATAAGTGCTTATGGAGATCTTTACAGATACCGCAAGAAAAGACAAGACAGAGTCATACCCGCAAACTCCACCAGTAGTCATATCAAAACCACCATCTAAAAGCTCACCGTCTTGGGTATAACTAGGTTTTGCCATCTTAGCAAGTTGTTGATAGGGAAAATAATAAGCTAGAGAAGTCACAACCAAGCCAATCCAATGCTTCCAGGTGAAGCTGGAATGGAAGATTAACATCCTAATTATTACATAAATAACCTGTTCAATAATAAACCAACCAATCAGGTAATCAGTATTCAATATCAATAATCAATAGCTTAATTTGAACAACAGTAACTTAATTATATTCACATGCATCAATAATTTCATGTCAATGACTAATAGATTTCATCAATTACTATTCAATTCTAGAAAATTTAACAATTAAAAAAAAAACTAGCAAAGTGAATTGAAATTGAAATCTGAGAGAGAGAGAGAGAGAGAAAGAGTACGTTGCAGGCGATGATGATATGGCGGAGCTTGGTGATGTGACGAGAGTTCTCTTCCTTCCGTTTCTTAGCACCTTGATTCGCCATTTCTCTCCCCAAACAACGTTACCGGTGACGATGAAATCGCCTGTGCTTCTTCTTCTGATTCTGATTAGTGGAGAATTCTGCTCTTTACCCAAACTGTTTCGCTCATTCCCAAAGTAAATGTTCAAAATGCCCTTACGTGACCTAAGTTATTCTAGTGTATTTCACGCACGTTATAGCTCAGTGTGAGTTAACTCGCGCTAGTTGGCCGGTGGTTACAACTCAATAACACACGTTTTTTGGACGGTGGTCAATGCATTTTAATGGTTTTTACACTTTCTTTTAAAGTTTTTTCACGTTTTTTGACCTCATTAAATGTTATGCTACCTTAAACCACCTATAAATACCCTCACAAACTTTATCGTTTCTTCACATTATCTCCTCCCACTCTCTCCCCCTTTTTCTTCTTCTTTTTTGCTTCTATAGTCTCTAGGCTCTTTATACCCCTTTAGGTATATACGAGTGGCTTTTGGGGGAAGTATGGTCCGCCGTGTTGGGGAAAAGGGCATCATCCCTTGAGGTAAAATTAGGTTTGCGTCCTTTTACTCTCAAAATCTTTCTACTGTGGGTAAAAAGAATCATCATGGGGTATAAAAGGAACCAAATTTAAATTTACCTCAAGGGATCTTGATGTCTTTTTCTCCAACAGGACGGATCACTATTTTTCCCAAGAGCTATTGGTATATACCGAAGAAGGTGAAAATTACTTTTTACCCCAAAAGGGTAAAAAGATATTAAGTAGATTAGTGAATTCAAATAAAATATATGTATTGCTTATTGTAATGTTTGAATGATATTAATAAAACGAGAGTTATATTTATTAATTTTGTTTTTTATTTGTATTTATTTTATGTTTATGTATTGAATAAATACAATCAAATAATTATTAATATTGAATAAATCAAACTTTTGATGATATCTTCAGTTGATCTCAGCAACGTTACCCGCATATCGATCCACTGGAACATGTTGTGCTCCCAAAACATGTTCTTCACGTTTTCGTCGTTCTTTAACTCCACCCAAGTGAATGATACTCTCTCCTTGTCGAGCGTTGGACGTTATATTCCACCCTCCTCGTGTCTCTGGGGTTGACTGCTTGAGTGAATTCATTCAGTTGATCTTTGAGACCTCTTAACGTTACGTTAAGGCACTGAACCTTCAACCTTTGAGGTTCTCCGCCGTTGAATTCTACATGAACGTCGATCCACCCGTCCATTGCTTTAAAACTACACAATAAGAAATTAAACACAATCAATGCAAAATTCATTCAAACATTTCATCAAACACTTGGAGTGCAAATTATACATAAACCCTAAAAATGATAACTACAACATAAACATGCAAACATCTAAATAATTAAGCAATATAAGTCATTTGCATGTAACATTGTATCATATCTTGCAAAAAAAACAAAATTTAAACAAACCTTAAATCTAAAAAAAATCTAATCTAAGTGTAAAAAATCTAACATAATCATGCAAACATCTAAACATCATAACAATTAAGCACTATAAGTCATTTGCATGTAACATTCTATCATTTCTTGCAAAAAAAATTAAAATTTTAACAAAACATTAAACCTAAAAAATTCTAGATTAAGTTAAAAAATCTATCATACCAACATAATTTAAGTGAAAGCTTACTTGTTCTTGTTATTGGAGTGTTGTTTGATTTAAAGTTGAAGGAATTTTGGAGTTGAGTAATTTGAGAGAGATTTGAGTGTGTTTTTGAAAATGAGGCTCTGTTTGGGCTAAGAACAGCACGTAGCGTGAGTTAACTCACACTACGTGACTTAACTCACGCTGCGTGGCTTAAGTGACGCTACTATTATAACTGGCGTGAGTTAACATGCGTAAGGGTAAATATGGAATTTCACTTGGGAATGAGCGAAACCATTTGGGTAAAAAGAAGAATTCATTCCTGGAAAGGAGCACCGGTACATTCACGATGAGCTCAACTCATTCAGTATTTTCGAGCCCAATAGATCTTAGTTGGGTCCTATATGTTTTCCACCTATCCATCTCTCGCGTGCCCTATTTGTTTTACGAGAATGCTCATGTGATTTTCGGATTTTATAATCTGAATTGAGTTTTTCTTTTGTTATAGGGTGAAAGTAATGATTTTTTCATCGAATTTTATAATCCGAAAACCTCAAAAAAATAGGGTTGTTCCTTGCTTTTTTAAGATTATAGAATCTGAACACCCCTACACACCTTTTTCCAAGGGAAAACAGTTCGGATTATATAATCCAAATTGTATCAGCATAAATTATGAATATGTTTGTAACATGGATAACCAGTTTAAGGACTATATTAATCTTCATAACTCGTATGCTTCTGTTTTAAATCATTGTTAGTTGTTCTAAATCAAAAATCTGGTTTTTGGTACTTAATCATATTGCTCCAAAACATCCCTAGATAATAGAAGAAGAAAAAATTAAGGATCAAGACTCTCTTAAAAGAGACTTCTTGCGGTGCTCCGTCCCTTAAAATATAAAATTCTATCGTTTAGACCCATTTTTCATTTTTTTAAAATTTTACATATTCTCAGACATGTTTCATATTGTTTTTTACTTTATTTTTTACTCCCTTAGAAGTGATTTTATTTGACATGTTTGATTATTTTTTACTTTTTTTTTTTGTTTTTAAAAACAAAATTAAAAATTGTTGAAATGGGAGATGTCCAGATTGTTGGTTATGTATAAACATATTTCGGATTATATAATTCGAACACATTCAAACTGTGTTCGGATTTTATAATCCAAAATCTCATGGACATTTTTGTAAAAATTATAGTGCGGGTGAGAAGTAAATATGGTGAAAAAAGTAATAGTCGAGAATTAAATGTTATTCCCTCCGTTCCTTTTTAGACTGAAGTTCTTATGATCATTGTCCACGCTCCAAATCTCTTATTCTTGCCAAAACTCCATGTCTATGCTTTGAGTTGCAATGTAGAAGGAGAAATTTTAATATGGTCACATGACCAAATTAAAAGTGTTTGGTCACATACACATAAAGAAATATTTTTTTAATAGTAAAGAGGAAATTGATAAAAAAAAATGATTGAATATTTTAAGGACCATCTTTTTATGTATGTGTGTCCAAACACAATTGATTTGGTCTTGTGACCATTGAAGAATACCTCATGTAGAAGTCCTATTCTGATATTTAATTTGACTTTCACATTTTTATCTTATCATATATTCATTCTAAGTAAAAAAACTATTAACTATTGCTTTGATACCATTCTAAAAATTTCTTTTAATTATATTGAGAACCTGTTATGACATTGATACCATATGTATAAAGATGGTCTTATGCATTGCACGCTTCTTGCAATTTCGACTTGGGGAGTAACTGTTTCAAACCAAAAACCGAATGATTATTTTGATTGTTAATAAGATAAGTTTTCTCTCAAGTGTTGATTACTCTATTATGTTAAACTAGACCTTGCACCCGTGCTGCCGCACGAGTCATATTTATTTAAACATAACATTCAAATATATAGAAAATAATGTGCTTATGATGCGAAATACAATGCAAATAATAAAATTACATTAAAAAAGTGGTTCATGTTGGTACATTGTAGAAAATTTCCTTAAATTTTTTTCATTTATGTAATATAAATTTCTAAAGACTATAGTAATCAATTTGGTTGATAAAAAAGAATGAATCACTAAATCTATTTCAGATTCATTTCACCTGCCAAACGGTGTAGTAATATCATGGGCTTACGTAGCCTTTATCTTCTTTTTTTTTATAATGGCAAATATTATTGAAACCGAAACTCTTGGCAAGACGCAAAGAGGTGGAGAAAAATAAATACAAAGATGCCGCATATAGGCGTAACATCCAACCCAAAAAAAACTCCGCAAAAACCAGCTTAAGCTATGACTATGAAATATAAATACAACCATCAAAAGAGTTCAGCCTCATAGCTATGCCCTCAACAGACCCAGCAGGCAACCGCAAACCAGTAAAAAAAAACAGCAGCAAGGGCTGCTACACAACCCACTGCAGAACCGCACCAGAAAAACACAATGCAGCAACACCAGAACGCCCAGCAACAGCAGTTGCATAACCGCACCAGAAACAGAACACAGGCCAGAAAAAACGCCTCAAAAAACCAGCCAAGAAGACCTTACCTCCTCAAACATTCCTCCGGACACCACTGCCATTCGTAAAACATACATACCGAGGTATCTTCTCTACCCAACAACCACCTCCAAGATAGAACTTGGATCTCTTCTAATAGCTATACTGATTTGATAAACATATTGCTATATCTTATTAATTTATGTGTGTATAACTTACCTACAGTTCAAAAGTTGACAAAAACTAAATTATGTAAACTAAATGGTATAAAGTAAATTATACCAAGACCTTCAACAAAAGAAGTTATATGCTGCCAAATAAATTATATGTCATCAAACCTGCACAAAGAGAAAAGTTTGAGCATAAGACATTTTTCTATAAATTTATTTTTTCTGTTGTATATTTTAACAATAAAGGATATATGAACATAAAAAATAAAAAAACAGCTTCTATTAATTTCAAACTTAAAATAACACTTAAACAGAAATTGGAGGTCCAAACATAATACAAAAGAAATAAATTATATGCAAACAAAGGATTCACAAAAACAAAGTATGTCTTATAATAAGACAATATCACTTACATTCACTGAGCAAAGAATGCACTTTAAATATCACATTCAAATAAGTACTTCAAATAAGAATGAGAATAAGAATGTTGTACCAAAAAAATAAAAAATAAGAATGAGACTTGCCTCAAGTAAGTTCTTGTGATTTTTTTATCGAACAATTAGAATGTAAAGAAGATTTCATCAAACTGAATGACTCATAGTTGATACTAAATTTCAAAAACCTAAAAATATCACATCCGATTTCTCCAATTTTGAAACCCATTCTATGGCTGATTCCAGTACAGGTTTGACTACTACTTCATACACCTCGTCCAAATTTGTATACGGTCACTCTATCAAACACAAATCAAATCGAAATTCTAACATCAACATTAACAAAATCTACACCAGATTTATCACCAATTTTATAGTGAAAACCTAGAATAAGACCAGATGTAATCCTTTCATCCCCTATCAGCTTTGAATAAATTGCTTCCTGATTCAGACAGCTCCTGCAAACATCCTTTAATTTTACTATCCAAAAACCAAAACAAACAAAAGCAAAAGAGTCACATTGGTAGGTTGCAACTAAACAAATTCTAAAAACAGTGATATACAACCTGTTAAAACAAAAGAGATTCTGCAGCAACAAATGCATCCACCATTCTTGAAGTGTTTATGTCAAAATACATAGCTTTAACATTCTTAGCAATAAAACCACATAAACATTATATAAGTATTTGTGTAAATCATTTTGGCGGATCCTTCCTACCATATTGCCCAGCAAGGTCCTGATTATACTATGTATCCTCTTCCTCGTTACTTGTCTATAGGTAAGAAATAATGAAATTAATATCTCATGATAATTTGCTTATAAATAAATCTATGATTTTATGAAGCTGATACCTTAATGGTTCATGAAGAACCATAAACCACTTAATCACATCAATGTCTTCAATGGTCCGCTTGACAGAACGAACTACAAATTCCCGCATTCGTCAACCATCCTAGAACGGTTGTTCCACTATCCAATTGGAGCTGAGAAAACCCAATGTAGGCAAGGACCTACAATATACAAAATTATATAAGTATGTTATAGAGTAGTCAAAGTAAATGAAATTATTGTGAAGTGTATGTGAACTGTCTATGATACTTAACATACACCAACGCGATTTCATTCCCTCTTCTTGTTTTCACCTTCACTACATCCACGTTTTCCTTCATCGGAACTTCCGGAATCGAAAGCTTTGTCGCAGTGAAGGACTGTTTGCGGCGGTGGTGGTGGATTTAGATACACTCACAGAAAGTGAACTTTGCAGCTATTGAGGAAGTTACTCTGCCCATGGGGAGGCTGATTCATAGAGACGGCGAAAAATCCTTGACACGGTGGTCGTAGCTTCTCACCCGCTTCACCGAATCATCTTCCTTCTTCGCAGCTTCTGAAATCACTTGATCTCCTTTGCATCAATTTCGTCACGTTGCTCGGCCGTATCAAAGTTTTTTGCGAAT
>Ga0315915_1001109_pt1 | contig 31590 bp, 15 predicted proteins | sample MpolbnodulesMG_FD_207738 | JGI IMG/M metagenome (GOLD analysis project Ga0315915, IMG submission 207738) | Medicago polymorpha root nodule microbial communities from Los Angeles, California, United States - branched nodules | ecosystem: Host-associated > Plants > Roots > Nodule | place: USA... | reverse complement strand
TTGCAGTTGTAAAAAATGTATTGTATGCTGCAGATTATGGACAACAAGAAGTAAAGAAGTATGATAAAGACAACAACTCTTGGGTCATCATTGGAAGCTTTCCTGAGAAAGCTACCTCGATGAATGGTTGGGGACTAGCATTTCGAGCATGTGGAAATAAACTATTATTTCTTGGAGGTCGCACGATGGAAATCAATGCTTGGATCCCAAATGAAGGAGAACCACAATGGAATCGGCTTGCAGGAAAGCAATCCGAGAGCTATGTGCGTAACTGCACTGTAATGGGGTGTTGATGGAAGTACTTTTACTTATTTAGATTATTTCATGTTTTCAATTAAGCTCAAAATATTGTTGTATAATAACTTTTGGTTTGTTGTTGTGGGTGTTGCTTTTATAATATTGGATTTATGTGATTTTTATTATATTATTGTTGTTGTTTTTGACTTCCATTTTCTTACTGGTGTTAGTGAGAAAATATTTAGCTAGTTATTATGTAGGGTTGTCAAAGGTTTTTATTTGATGGAATGAGAGATATACATTAAAACAGAGGTTTTATATTTTGAAGACTAAAGCGAAAGTGTCACAAAAAGAAGGGTTTAGATTTCAAAATTTTTTAATTTATAACCTATAACTCAAAATGCTTGATGAAGTTAATAAGGTCAATTTGACACTAATGAAAGATTCTTGTGTTGGAAAGATTAAGTCATAATTTGAAACTTATGAAATTTGATAATAAAATATGCAATAGGTTTTAGTCCTATATTTACATACTTAAATGTGCATAATTTCTTACAAGTAAAATTAACCTGTGTAAGAAATAAGATACATTTTTTTTTATATAAAAGTTCTTCATATTTCACAACACCACGACCTTCTTATTAATAACGAAAGTTTTTCACTATGAACATCACTTGGACTATGCAAAAATTAATTAATGCATAAAGCATAAACAAGATAGGGTAATATTACACACTAATTTTATTGAATTTATTTATTTATGTATTTATATTTTTACTAAGTTATGTATCTTTTTAGAGAGTAATATATGTTAGATTCTCCAATGGAAGCAAATATACGCAAAGATAACATCAGTCTAAATGAAACTTTACAAAAAAAACCATAAAATGTTCAATAAATGATGATGTTCATTTAAAAATACCATTTAAATTAGATAGGAAGGTCTAGAATCAGAGTATGATGATAAGGATTTTGTTTCTTGATCAAAATGTTAAAACAAATACCTTATTATATTTAAAAATTTGTCAAACAGAGATCATGCACATGTGGAAGCCAAATTCACTAATAAACCAATACACAACCATCAATCTCAACCCGCCACAATAGAGCCCACAAGCATGAAAACCTAAAGCACCAAAACTTTCAAAAACCTCCTATAATTAACACAACACTCTCTCTCTCTCTCTCTCTCTCTCTCTCTCTATATATATATATATATATATATATTTATATATATATATATATTTATATATATATATATATATATATAAACTCATTTGCGGATTTTTACAAATATTAAAAATAATTGCTTTTTCTATCTAAAAAAAATTGATTTGGTAATTAATGATTATATTTATGTATAATTATAGCTAAATTTTAATTTGTGTGTAAATATATTCGATATTAATTTTTCATAGACAAATCCAAATGAATTATAAATATATTTGAAAAAATGTATTAAATACGTATAGAAATTTTAAATAATACTTATATTTGTACAATTTTTGTTTTTTCAAAATGTGCTTATATATAAAGATGGAAGAAGTATATGCATACAATATTTTTGTATGAAATTTTGATATTAGTACATCAACATGATTATTGTTGTAGTTACCAAACTTTTCTATTTCATCACTACTTTTCTCCCAAAGTGAATCATTTTATAAGTTATTTGGTAGTGTAGTTTAAAAATTGACATAAAATTTGAAGAAATAAACTTTCTAGATAAAGGGGCTAAAGCAGTGTAGAAGTTAGTGATTTGTATAGGAGGTTGGCTTGTATAGGAGGTTGGCTTCATCCTAGTTTCTAAAACAAATTAAAAGGTGAAAAAGTATTTTCATGCAAAAAACATGAGAAAGATGAATACTTAAAGGTAAATATCAATATAGTGCGATATAATTAAATCAATATATAATTTTGGCATTTATTTTAATGCATAGACATTAAACTCATTTAATAATATGGAAAAAATTAAACTATTATCTTATTGGATTAACTGAATTTTTTTTTAGCAAAAATCTTTTATTATTGTGTTCTTATTACTACTCATTCACTTTTGCAAGAGTGTGATCCTTCATATTTTGATATCTTAAAGAGGTGATGCTCATCAATGATATGGTGACGTGATGGTTTTTAGTGGTGAAACACACAAGTTAAAGTGATAAAGATATCATATATTCAACTACCCACACGTAGACAAGAAAATTGTGTATCAAACTTTCAGTTTGACGATTTGAGAGATGCATCAAAGTTGTTCTATGAAAGTTTTATAGATTGAATTGACAGTCCTTTATATATTATTTTGAGTCCTTTATATATATGTTTTGGATTAATATAAAATATTAACTTGAAAATACTTGGCAATTAAATAGATCTTTTAAGAATATCTATCATTAAATTATGAAGAAAAAAATATCTTTTAATTTTATGAACAACAATTTATATAATGATTATATTTTATATGACATGTCATCTTAATCAGTGACATTGTGTTAGCCTGTAATTTCGACAGGCTCATTTAATATGGTCAACATCTGTTTGACCTTTAACTTTACAAGAATCGAAGAGCTTTCTCTTTTGAGTTAGAGGATTTCGACAAGACATCAAGCCTAACGCGCATGGTCAGAGTTTCAACAAAGCAAGGCTAAAAAAACGATCGCATCGAAGTCAAGCATTCAAGGTGGGAAAGCACGATTTTAAGCTTAAAGACGGTTTTCTTTAATGGAAACGTGGGGCAAGCAGTTGTCCAAGATGGGAGAAGTGTTTATCATGGGATTAGTGGTTTGCCAGTTAGGTTTTTAGCATAAATAAGTGTTTCCAAGCCGAAAAATGGGTCCAAATCATTTATAGAATTCTACAACACTCAAACTATCGGCGTCCAGGGAAACGAGTTATACAGAATGTAAGTAAACGGATTTGTAGACCACCTTTATTTTAATGCAATGCATTTTATCTTTCCTTTAAGTTTACGTGCTTAAAGCTTTTATCTTTTTTTCCTTTAATTTTTATATTGCTTTTGCTTTTGCTTGCAATCTCAAACCTGTCGAGAGACAGTGCCCCTTTTAGTTCTACACCCGTTCTGCCCTCTAAGCAACCTGAGTGCATCTCGTGGCCCTTTTTTCAAACTCTTTTCGATAGAAAAACCTTTGTACAACGTGTCCTGAGATCTCTAGTTCGGTCTCGCTTGTAATAATCAGAACTAGCCCTCGTTTGCCGAAAACACAGGCAAACAAATTTGCACACCAGGTGGGACCCAGTTTTTGCAATTGATTTTATAAAAAAAATTCAAAAACAAAAAACCGTTTTCGAAAACTTTTTCAAAATCCACCTCTTTGAGAGATCCGTTTTTAGAATTTTGTTACTATTCCTAGGTAACTTTATTGCTAAAAACACCAAGTTGTTTGTGTATGGATTTGAGAAGTGGTAAATTTATGTCTCGTGCCGTTTCATCCTCTTCACAATCATCTTCACATGCACAACCTTTACAAGCGAACTCTCCTTTGAGAGATTTAAATGTGTCGACCCCTGTGGGGGCAACCCTGGCTATGCCAGGCTCGACGGAAATGGGAGTAACCGCTCCCTCAACCATTTCTACGTTTGTTTCAATGACACGACCAGAAATGGGAATCGTTACACCCTCGTTCACTACTGGTGTTCCTTCGACTACCAGCATTCCAAGTTCTCCTTTAGTCAGGCCTAGGCTTGATGATCGAAATATAAATATGCAGAACGTTTCTAGGGAACAGTCGTTTGGTATTCCAACTTCAATGATGGCAAATCTACATAATAGTGTGTCCGCTTTTGCAGACCAAGCAAATCCGTTCACAATGCACAATGTACATAGTCCCTCAAGTTCTAGCATTTTTGGTCGAAATACTCTACCACCGTTGACAACAGATTCGATGAATTTGTTAAGAAAACAAATGGATGAGAGTAATCACGAGATGGGTAATTTGTTAACGCAACAAATTGGTACCGTGTTTAATCCTTTGATAAGGGACACAAACCGGAGTTACCAAGCATTAACCACGCAAATGGGGAGAATATCATATTTCTTTGCACCCCCACAGCCGGTTCACCAATCGGTTACACAGGTTTAAAATCAAAAACCGTTGTGGTTAGTCGGACCAATGGTTCAGAGGCCACAACCTGTGCCTCAACCCCAACCGATCGAACCAATAATACAAGGTCAACCAGAAGTGATCATGGTAGATAGAAATGATAATGTCGATGAAGTTGTTAGGAATGTCCAACAACAAAACATAGGAGCACATAATAATATAACCAGTCGAAAATATAATGGCTCAAAATGGTTTAAATATTGGCCTACATAGGCCAAACTTTGTTTCTCCTTTGTCGGAATTGGTTTTACATCTGAACTTCCTAGGGGTTATAAAATTCCTAAGTTCACCAAATTTGCAGGAGATACCATTGAGTCCATTGTCGAACGTATCGCAAGGTATTCGACGGAGGCAGGAGATCTAGCAAATGATGAGAATTTGAGGTTGAAATACTTTCCAAATTCTCTAACAAAGAATGCCTTCACATGGTTTACTACTCTTACACCGCATTTGATCCAAAATTGGACTGAATTAGAAAGGTTGTTCGATGAACAGTTCTACATGGGCCAATCTAAGAAAAGTCTAAAAGAATTGGCGAGTGTCAAGAGGAATTCCACTAAATCCATTGATGATCATCTCAATAGATTCAGATTGTTAAAGGCAAGATGTTTCACTCAAGTGCATGAGCATGAGTTAGTCGAAATGGCCGCTAGTGGCCTAGATTATTCCATCAGGAAGAAACTAGGCACTTAACACTTGAGAGATATGGCCCAGTTGTCGAAAGACTAAAGGCTGAGAAAACTAGAACTCAAAAATATCACAAAAGAGAAAAGGTTGCTTATATCAGATCAGACGAAAGCAACCAAGAATTTGACATAGCTTTTGGTGATGTCGAAACAAAGGAGGTTGACATTGCTGAACTAAGACCAGGGCCCCCTTATACGTGTAAATCGTTAAGGCCCTCCGATGGCAATAATCCTATCGAATCAAGCAATGAAAGATATGTCCTTAAGACATATATGTTTGACATAACCAAATGCGACGAGATTTATGATCTCTTAGTTGCTGATGGTCAAGTGGTAGCACCTAAGGATGTAAAAATCCCACCACTAGAGCAACATCAAAAAAGAGGTTTTTGTAAATACCATAATTTCTTGGGACATAACACCTCTCGATGTTCCCTTTTCAAGGATTTGGTTTAGAAGGGTCTCAATGAAGGCAGATTGAAATTTGGAAACAAGCCAAAGCCTCAAATGCAAGTAAACTCTGATCCTTTGAAGGACACGAGTATGATGTACGCTGACATTGCAGGCTGCAATATGGTCGAAGCAATTATTGATGTTGTCGAAAACCTGCCTGTCGAAGCAGAAGTGGGAGCAGAAGCTGATGTTGTAGAATGTCAAATGGTGGACATCACTAAAGATGCAGAGCACGTCAAAGAGTTTGCTCCACAGACTCAGTTCGACGAGAAGTTAAAGACAACCTACCCTACAACTGAAGAAGAATTGATTGATTTCCTCAATCGATGCAGACTAAAGAATTTTGAGGTAATGCTCTGCCCTAAATGTAGCGTTGTATTTGACAAAGAGGCAACTAAAGGCCTCGAAGGTTCTATACCAAAACCTAAGAAAAGGGGGAAATGGTCTGGTGATCATAAACCTAAGTTTTCCTTTACAAAGAGTTATATTCCTTTCATCAATAACTCTTCGACCACCAATTATGTCAATCAAAGTGGTCAAGGAAAAGCTTTAGTTCCGTACTCACCCAAGAGATATTTTGTATAGGTACATGGTTTATATTATGTATAGGTGCTATCGCCCGAGAGATTGTGGGTGAGTCTATGCCTGAATATGTAATGAGATATTTTTATCAACTAAGTTATGCTTACGGAAACAAGATATACTTACAAATACTATATGACAATGAAAGATTTGATAAAAAGTTCGATAAATACATATCTACATGTGTTAGGCATATTTTAAACTTCTTATATATGCTATTTTATTATAATAGATAGTTTCTCGAATAAGAAACATTTTAATTGAAGATAGTGTCGAAGATACACGAATAAGTCACAATATTGTTTATACATGATACCAAGATAGAGTATTAATATGTGTTTCACACATGCATGAAAATTAAATATGTAATTAAATGTGTTTATTAAAAAACCAATAAATATGATTTTAGATTGTCAAGAAAAACACTTGAAGAAAAGTTCTTTCCAACAATACAAATCTCAAATGAGTGAAAGATTTAATCTTTTTCCGAGATAGATAGATAGATAGAGCATGAAGTTTGTCTCTTAATTCTTTTTCTTGAAAATGATTGATTATATAAGAGAAAATGTGAGAGCTTTGATTGTAGAATATGTAGGATTAATTGTCCAAATGTCATTGTTATTATGTATATGTTAATTTAATTTTCTAGCATTTTTATGTTGGTGTTTAAGTTAGTATTACGTGATATGACTAGGTTGGGAAGGACATGTCAGAAAGAAGAAAAAAAATAGGACTTTAACCTTTTTAAAAAGTTTCAAAGATACGAAAATTTATAAAATAATTTGAATATATCACCTTCCAAACAATTACAATATATTAGTCGTGCCTTAAATGGTTTGTTTTGGTTTCATCCTAATGATGAATTAATGTCTGGATTTGAATCATTGGAATGAAAATAATGGTGTAGTTATTAATATAATTAATAACTTTCTTGTATGGTTTAATGCATATCACAGTATAAACAAATATTTAAATCAACAAATGATAGCCGGAGCCTAATCTCAAAATGTGAATCTTAGGATCTTACTCCAATGTCTCTAATTTATTGAATGTACGATTTTCTTATTTCACCAAACCCCAATGGACATTCATGCTTTTATCTGCGAGACGTGAAAGTAATTTTAGTGATGAGTAGTATTTAATTGGGTTGGTTTTCATAACTAAGATATGTGATGAAGATTTGAAGAATTTTTCAATTACAACTTGTAACCAAATTTTTTTGGCATGAAACTATAATGTTGTTGGAGATTGATCTAAAGACAAATATTGATTTTTTTTTTGTGTTCTTCAAACTAGAAAGTATAATAATCCTATAAAGAAAATACAAATCTAATTTTTAGATGAGAAATTTAAAAAAAAATTGATTTAACTAATAGTCATCTTGTATGAATTTTTTTTGGTAGTGTTAGATCTTTTTTTGGTAGTGGTCATCTTGTATGAATTTGATATTGATGTTTCCATTTCACTTCACATTTTATATATACGCATGAAAAATATTGTAAGTATGTGAAATATGAATTTTTTTAGAGAAGCGAAAAAATACATACCCGTACATACATCTTTCTTTTTCAATCTTCTTCTTTCACCGACGACAAGCTTCTAAAAATTCTCCAAGCAACGTTGATGATGCCTTTTGGTTGCAAAATTTGAGGTGGGCAAGCCCAAAGAATAATTGGCATCAACAGGTTCTTCTGAAAGTGTCGATTTTGGCTTGGAGATTGTTGCAAGATAGGTTACCAACAAAAATCAACCTTCTGAGGCGCAGCATCCTTCAGCAAGACGCGGCCAGGTGTGTGGCGAGGTGCGACCACGAAGAAACAGCATCTCATTTGTTCATCCATTGTGATTTATTCAACTCTTTGTGGCAGTACATCAGGTCTTGGTTAGGTGTTGCAGGTGCTGATCACCGCAATATTGGCGACCATTTTTTGAAGTTTATTCATTGCACAGGTTATTCGAAGAGACGCATATCTTTCCTTCAGCTCATTTGGCTATTGGGTGTCTGGTTAGTTTGGAATGAACGGAATAACAGGTTCTTTAATAACATCCAAACTCCAATTATTCAGATTCTAGACAAAGTTAAATCTCATTCTTATTGGTGGCTTAAAGCTAAAAATGTCATGTTTCTGTACGGTTTTCAGAGATGGTGGTCGGACCCTATGGTTTGTTCGGGCATCGACTGACCTTTGTAAATGTATTTGTTATTTTGACTCTTGGTTTTGTGAAGTGGTCTCTATAGTACACCTTGTGCTAGGGATATTACACTTCAGTTGTTAATATAATCCATTTTTTCTTCTTAAAAAAAAAGAATAATTGTTTACCCTGTGGCGTTTTAATAATTGTTTACCAACTGAGTGATACTTACATAACTTATTTGATTATAAAAAATATGATAATTAAGTAAACAGTCCTCGTAAGCATCCAAAATTTCGTTTTTAGTCTGTACAAAAAAAAATTACACTTTTTAGTCACTATGACATTTTCCATTAACATTTTTAGGGACTGAAAATGTTAATGGGAAATTTTACATGGACTAAACATGCTGAAATTTTTTATCACATAGATTAAAAAGTGACTTTTTTTATTGTGGACTAAAAATGGAAATTTTGGGTATTTATAAGAACCATTTACTTAATTAACATGGTAAAATAAAATTGAAGATAAAAACCTAATAGGATGATTCAAGCTAACACAATTTACATAGTACAATTTACATCTCTTCCCCTTCTCTCTCTTGTGAGTCATCACCAAAACTCTAGTTTCTTCTTCTTCATCCATCAAAGATGGGTGATTTAGAGTCATTTTTTTACCCAAAATCACCCCTCTAACTCGTTTTTCTCTTTCCCTTTTATTGAAAGAAGTGATTTTCACATCTATTTCGCTTTTTTCTTTTGTGATTTCGTCGTCTTAGTGCGACGTTCTTTTGTTTGTCCTCTTTGTGCGACATTGTTTGTCTTTCTTGTTTCGTTCAGGTATTTGCTCGGTTCAGATTGTCAGATCAGCTTCGATCTAGTGCAGATCCAACCAATGACTTTGGCATCATCAACATTGCAGATCCAGAGACATGGGTATTCTAGAGACTTGAATATAGTCCTATGTATGGGCTTTTGTACTTTGTCGTTTTATGCTATTAACATGGATGTTGTGAGTTTGTTCATAGATTCAATGATGAGATAAATCCGCAAGTGCACGGTTTACCGATGTAGTAATAAAGTGTATCGTTCCAACAGGGAGTTATGAATTTAATTAACTTTTAACGATGATTAGAATGAAAGTTTTAAAAGTTAAAAGGTTTGGTTTTTATTCTGAAAGAATAAGAATAAGAATAAGAATAAAAGCGCCTTAGGATTATTGGTTCATCTTGATGACAAACCCTTCACAAACCAAACCCTTAACCTAGAACTTTATATTGGACCTACTTTCTAAAGACAAGTTTCTCTTAAGCCTATCACATCTCCTTTCGGTCTCAGTGAGTGTGTTCCTCTAGCAACCACACCTATTCTCATGGTTGATTGCTATTGAAATCCTTGAAGAACGAAACTTTATTTGTCTCAAGGTTTGCTAGACTATTCTCATGTTTTGCAATCCTTGTCTAATTTCACCTGTTCCAATATTAAAACTTCATCTTTCGATCCATCGCTTAATATTTGTGATGATGAATTAACAAGTACTAACCCTCCGTTGTCGCTTTATGAGTTTGATACTTGTTAATTCATTATAAAAAACAGTGAAATTAGATTAGAAAGTAGATTTATATAAAATTAGGGTTCGAGGTTTGGTTTGATTAGGATTAGGTCATTAGACTCATCCAACAATTCCAAAACAATGAAGTCTACTCACTCACGTTCATTGTAGACATAGAGAAGAAGAAGAAGAAGAAGAAGAACATAAAATAAAATAAAGAAAATAAAGATGAACTTTTATTCAAAGAAACAATTGTCACTTATTATTTCACAGAACAAAAGATGGTTTTACAAACTAGATGGCTGCTCTATTTATAGTCTAACATTGACTTGAGTCCCAAGAATTAAATCACTAAAGTGTTGCACAAGAAACCATGGGCTCTAGGTCAGAAATACTAAAATAGACAGTTTGTCGAAGAAGCAAAAGCTGCAAAAGGGTAATGTGGGGCGCGCCTATGCTATATTTTGGTACAAGATCTTCAATTTCTTTGCACAAGATATTTTTGTATAAGATCTTCATATTTTTGGCATGAATCAACTCCAATTCTCCTTTCTTTTGCTCCAAAACTCAATCTTTTGAATATTTGTTCCTGAAATAAAATAACTTGCAATTAAAGTAAAATAGCTCTAAAAGGAAATAAAAAATATTAAATCTAAATAAAATAAACTCAAATATTATATTAAAATAACTAATTATCGACTCATTATTGACTCATCATTCATCCATTTTGTTTTTAGAGAATTTACATTGTATCGATGTACTCTATAATTTGAATGAATGAATATCATTTATTTTTAGTAAAAAAACACAATTTACATAGTGTTGTTTATTAGAGATCACTTTTTGTATTGTAAATTAATTAATTGATGAAATTGCGCGCATTAAAGAAGTCGAGCAACTTCTCAAAACCCATCTCAAAGTTGTTGTCAATGGATGGATAAATGATAGAAAATTGATCATCTCACATACAAAATTGCTCTCCCGCACCATTTAAAGATCATAATACTCTTGACGGCTTCTTCTTCATCCATACATAACCTCTTCTAGTGAGGGTTTATCTCTCCCAGTTGAATAGTCTTATTGTGACGGATCTTCTTAGAAATAATACATGCAAAGGGTAGCCCATATGATTTCTTTATCACACAACCACACCTTTTCTTATCCATGTTAGTTTTCTTGGAGTATTTTGCTTCCTAAAAAATAAAGCTCATGCCAGCTGTAAAAACATAACCCTTCAACTCATAATACAAAATATTGTCTTTGTATCTATGTTTCAAGACAATACAATGTCTTCCAAAGGATGCATGTATCTCGGTCAATTGCCCATCCAATATAATGTGTATTCCCTCCCAACATGTAGTCAAATCTCCCACATTATTACTCAAAACATTTCTTCAATTTTCCAGGATCCCCTTCAACTTTGTTGGTGGTTTGGCAGCCAAGATGCAAGACACAGTATTTCCATGCCCCTACTATTTTTCCTTATCGGTATTCAATATTATAGTTTCAACATACGTAAGGAACTTTGGGAATATTTTACAGACATCTCGGAATTGCACTACGACATTAGCATATGATTCTTTTGTGGAGACTTAACTACATCATCCCAAGCTCTCATAATGTTGTTAACTAACTCACATTGAATCACTTCATTCAATTCCTTATCTTTCCCATCCACTTTGTCATCCTTAGATTCGTCTCAGCAGTTTGTGATGCACATAGCTCTAACATTTCTCCCAACATAAAAATAACGAAGTAATGTAGTAGTGTTAGGGAAAACAGTTGCTACTACATTCAATAAAGTTGTATCCTTGTAAGTCACAATAGCTTACGGCATATTGTCCTTTGAGTCAAGAAGATCAAGCAACGTCTTAAAAACCCAAGTGAAGTTCTCCTCTTTCTCAGACGTCAAAAAAATAAAACTAACATAATATGTCATATCAGTTGAGGTCACCCCAACTATCTCAAACAATGACTTTTTGTACATGTTGGTTTTATATGTGGAGTCTGTGATCAAAACAGTGAGAAATTTTTTAAACAACTTAATAGATTCAAGATGAGCCCAAATTATGTCTTAAATAGTAGTTGTCTCACATTTTTTTGGGTGAAATGAACATATTTGTTCTCCTGCATCTTTGCGATCACAATATTCTCTGGTTGCACAAACTTTTGTTCAAGTTACCAATAAGCTTCTTTCCCCTCTTAATCTATTCACATGAATGTGCCCTACTAACTTCGACTCCATCTTATAGTTGTGAACTCCATTATTAATAATCAACCACCATTTCTTTGTTTCTCTATGTACATATCCACACAACCTGAACAAACACTCACATTTTTCTTGATCTTGTGACTTCATGCTTCAATTTCTTCTTGGGTGCTTTGTACAATCCACTCATTTCACAATTCAATTGCAACATTGGATTCTTTCTTGTACTGGACATAACAACTTGTAACGAATTTATAATTTGCAAATGACACTCAAAACCCTTAAGGAAGACCCAAAATCATAGACTAACAATAAACCAATACCAAAATTGAATTATAGAGTCATCCACAACGTTACCGCTAATACAATCATGTGTCATTTTTCTAAAAACAATTAAAAATAAATATAGGTCGATTTTAGAGCAATAATATTTGTTTTCTTAAAAATTAGAGTGAGCTTGTTTCTAAGTCTCATATTCAAATCTTTTGTGTGCCAAACATTTTCTTGGTTTCATTCTATACAAAACCTTATGTTGGTTTAGTCCATGCAAAACCTTGTTTTGCTTTCACTTGAACTTCGTCGGTGAATCTTTGAATTATTCAATTCTAAAGTTGGATATCGAATTTTCAAACATAAAAAAACTCATTCCTCTTTTTTTTTTTAAATATCATCAATTATGTCATTATACTTAGTTGTTAGACGTGCTGACATCTTATTGTTAGAGTTAATTTTCTAACCCTATAATTCATTCCATACAACATAATTGAGTTCAAATGATTAATAAGTTCTACCAAATAATTCAATTTCTTGATAGAATAATTTTTTGACAGATTTTATTTATTTTTCTATTGAACTTTAGAATACTAGAATCTTTTCCTTTAGAATCGAGGGTCAACACTCAACACTAAAAAAAAATAAACATCATGAGAAAAAATTTACCTAAAAAAAACCAAACCAAACATCGAATACATGAGACATCTAAATCTTGGTTCAAATATCTTAAACCACTTAAACCGAGACAAAAAAACCACAATCTAACGACCAAAATAACCAAACCGTATTTAAGGCTGGTTCAATTTACAACCAGTTGAACCGTTCGGTTCGGTTTTTGAATCAGAGAGACTAAAACCCGGTTCGGTTTTTAAATCAGAGAGACTAAAACCCAAACAAAACCCACTGTATTTCACATCCTCTTTTCTCCAATTCTCCAAACCCTCCCCTGCCTGGCTCTCTCACGCAGAAAAGAAGTTTCTTCAGCTTCAACAAGAACCCTCAGGTTTGTTTCTCATTCTCTTTCACTATTTCTTCTATGAATTTTCAATTTCTTCAAACGCTTCTTCAATTTACCGAACGAATCTACTGTTAAAATCACGATCTGTATGCTTTTTTCATTTATTTATTTTTTTTACTTTTTTGTTGAAATCTTTGATTCAATATTACATGTGTAGTACTGATAATTCGTACTGAACTTGAAGGTGTATCTGTCACAATACCGACACATGTGATTGTATTCAATTACTTCTATTTTCTCAAGTTTGCTACAAGTGTCTACATGTGAGTATCGCATATCGTGTCTATGTTTGTGCTTCATCGATTATAATCATATAATAGGTTGGTGATTTGAAAATAGAGAGTTAGAATTCCTAATCATGACAAAAATTATAACAAGTTATTCCGCAGGAAGAGTTTGGACAATTTGTTAATGTTTATTATGTCATAGTTATTAGTGAATCAACCGTCAAAGTCTAGAATGAGCGTTGGTGCACAAGGTGTGTGAGTGTTGTAAATCCCGAGGTACCGAGTTCGTTTCCTAGTGATTAAGCAAAAGTTACTAGTGAATCACCATTTTAGTGAAATTGTGGGAGTCGGTCAACCTGGTCTCTTTATTATAACCAAACTTCAACATCATCTCTGAAAAATCACAATTTTAGAGATTAAATTAGTGTTTAGCTGTCATTGTTATTGTTTTATCGAATAAGGCTTATTTTGCCGACCCCATTTAGCGGGATAAGGCTTGGTGGTTGTTGTTGTTGAATAAGGTTTATTTTATTCGCAAATGAAGTGACAAAGTAACATCTGGGTAGTGTAAGATTTTCTGCTAATAACAATATGGATGGTTGGTACATCATTGATTATTATTGTTTTATTGATTTGAAAACCTGCAGCACAGTAAATTTCAATAAGTAATAGGCTTTGCCGTTGTTGAGTCATTTTGTGTTGGCTAGGGACTATTGAGATTTGAGTCCATCATTTTGGAATATTATCTTCGAAGTTAATATCCAAACGTCATTGTAGCATAACACGATCTTGTTCGCTATTTACTAGTGTCGTCAATCGCAGTTCTCAAAAAGTTGCAGTTTATTCCAATTTGGCTACACTGCAACATTATAGCGCCGCAATAGCCGCTATTTGACAACACATTGTACTAAATAGCGTATTGTGGAGCAATGACGATTAGTTCAAATTCTGCTACTCTATAGTACCATAACACTGTTATAGCCGCTATTTAAAACACTGTTTATTTATGCCTTAGTAAGGTATTTGGTATTCATACTCTGATATTTGTGGAGGTGGCTCTGTTGCTTCTTTTTTGTTTTACACTTGACATTGAATTTTGTTAATGCTGTGCTGAAGTGTATTAAACAGATAGGAGATTGTCCAAAAGGGTGAGTATGGTGGTATGGGTTCATTTTATCATTATTCCAAATTTTATTTTTATCAATTTTTATGGAGATAAATTTGACTTAAACAGTGTAGGGTAGAGAATATATTTATATATAAAAATAAAGAAAAATTCAGTTCTTAAAGTTATAACATGCTAGAGGTGTCAGTTTTTTGTAGGAGTCAGCAGTTGTATCAGACATACAGACTATCTGAGGCACCTATGGCATTAGGATTATGTTGTCAAATAGCGGCTATAGCAGTGCTATATTGTACCGAAATTTGAACAAACCGCTACTGTTCCGCCATACACGCTTTCAATAAAATGTTGTCAAATAGCAACTATAGCAGAGGGGAATTTAAATAAACTATTTTTTTCTGCAATTGGCAACTTTTGGTTGGGGTATACCTTATATGTCAAACAATAAAACGTGTGGAAAATTAATGTCACCAATAACTAGTGATCTACATTCTACACATTTTAAATTCGAATTGTAGTAATTTTTTTTTTGAATGGCAGTTCAACTTGTAGTAATGAACTTGTAAATGTTGCATACATTATCAGGCAAACTCTATTTGAGTGTTTTTTATAGGCTTTATCCTCTACTTCTGGGTGTGAGGTATATATGGTTTTTACTATAATAGCTTTAACCATGTTACTGTTATGTGTCAAAGCTTAAAAACAGGTTCATAGGCTGGTTTAGGTTTCTGAGCTTGGTAGGATTAATACCCCCTTTCTCTACCTTAGGTTTTTTTTATATTCATCTTAGGAAAAATGTTATAAAAATGAGTTCTGGGGCATATGGTTGTTGTTGTATAGTTGTTACTTTTGATTAGCCTTATTGGGCAGCTTAGTAAGAACTGCAGTCTGTTTGTTATTATGCAGTGTCTCATCCATCGGAAAATTGAAAGTTTTGTAATGTTTTTGAGGTAGTCAATTGTCTGTTATCAAGGCTGTTAAGATTGAGATCTTAACTAAGGTTGAGAGGGGGTAGCAAGTTTATAACACGTAAGATGGCCACCTTCCTGCCCTTGATTGAGAGAGAAAGAGTGAGAGGCTGCTTGTGACTGAGATGGTGCTTGTGGTTGATGATCTGTGCGAGAGAGGGAAATGTATAGGTGAGACTCGAGAGAGGTTGAAGGTCGAAGGTACCCTACCATTCGAGGAAGGAAAGGATTCCGACTGCACTTAAAAATTTAGGATTTTTTGCACTTTTTATCCAACCGGGTCTTGCAAACCTGACCTAACTGCGCTTAAAAATTTAAGATTTCTGTTTTTTTTTATTTTTTAATCGAATTGGGCTGTGTAAACTTGACCCTGATTTTGAGCCCGGAAACAGGCAAAATCGTGCGTTTTACGATCTAGAATGCGATTTACCTCAAAACACAATTTTGTTCCCAATTCATATCAAAGAGGGCAAGCTAGATCATGAAATCGCACAATCTTGTGATCTAACTTGCAATTTTGATAACCTTGTCTGTTATGATTATTGGCTACTGCTATAATAATCCACTTTCATTCAATGGAAAGATCAAGATCACATTGTAGCTAATATGATGAACAGAATAGACTATCTGATTGTATGATTAAAATTGATTCAACTTCCATATAAATTTTGCATATTTACTTTGAAACATTAGTTACCAACACTGCAATGAAGCTGTCCTAATATTTTGTTACAAAAGTTAAAATTTAAACTTTATCTAGTTTTGCTAAGCCTATAGTATTTTAGTGAGTAACTTTATATTTTGTTCAACTCTCAATTGTAGACAGAGCTTAACGTTGTATATTTATGCAGCCTCTAGCAGTTTGTTGAAAGTATGGCCAAGCATCATCCTGATTTGATCATGTGCCGTAAGACCCCAGGAATAGCCATTGGACGATTGTGTGAAAAATGCGACGGAAAGTGTGTGATATGCGACTCTTATGTTCGTCCATGTACCCTCGTTCGGGTCTGCGATGAATGCAACTACGGATCATTTCAGGGTCGATGTGTTATATGTGGAGGAGTAGGAATATCTGATGCTTACTACTGCAAGGAATGTACACAGCAGGAGAAAGATAGGGACGGTTGCCCCAAAATTGTTAATTTAGGGAGTGCCAAGACTGATTTGTTCTATGAACGCAAAAAGTATGGTTTTAAGAAAAGGTGATGAGGATGGATTCAACATTTTGTATTTTTGTCGAACTTTTGTACTAAATGTATGCTTTGCTTGGTTATTAGAACAATGAGAACTTGTGCATCTAAATTTTTATTTGATACAATTGTTGTCAATTTAAGTGATCATAGCATATGAATGGCAGTGAGGTACCAACTTGAGCTACAATTGAACCATTGCTCTTTGTTTGAGTTTTTTTGGTGAAAACACATGATTCTTCATACCTATGGTAATCAATCTTTTTGGTGTTTGTTTGGTTTTCTTAAAAGGATTTGTGACTTCATGTTTGTTTGATAACTATTCATCAATCATTTTAACGAGCAAGTATCACACCTTCATTTCTCTGAACAAAAGGAGTAGTCCACTACTATAGTTTTTAAGCAAGTGAATAATATATTCCGTCCCAACCGAATTTTTGTTTTTGTGAATAAATAACAAGATGGCTTATATACAAAGTCCTCCTATTTTTTTTTAAAAAAATTAAAGTTTTGGTCCCATATTTAAAAAATTGGTTTTTTGTCTCTAATTTAATTGTTATTAATTTATTTTTTTTGGATTTTGATCACCTATCTAATTTTTTGGTCATTTTTGATAATGTGATTACATTTTTTTTGAAGGGATGATGTGCAAATGTTTATTGAACCACATTGGATATGCATGTCAACGGAACTATATTTAATAAGTGCTTGTTTGGTTCAGCTTTTTCCTAGTCAAGAATCACTTCTACAACCTCAGAATTGAAAAAAAGCAATTTGTCACATGTTTGGTTCAGCTTTACAAAAGCAATTCTCTTCTCCAAAAACAATTATGGTTGAAGCTACAATTCCTAGATTTTGAGTTAACCAGAATCAATTCTCCATTAAATTTTATATTTTAATTATTACAACCTATTATTTTCCTTTATTGTTCTTCATCAATTATCCTTTTTGTTTATATTTAATTTGATGATTCAAATTTAATCAAAAAAATTAACAAACCAAATTAGCCGTAGAAAATATTGATGGTTATGAGTTACAAAAATTTGGATTTTTCTTTACGGTTTTTCAATTCAAATTTATTGTATTTTTTTCTTTTATACTATATTTTATCATTTTCGCAACGATCTCTATTATTATTTAACTTAAATATATTTTATCAAAAAATATAAAATACATAGAACAAATATTTTGTCCAAAAAATTTGGTTTAATAATCATAGCTATTATTTTTTAAATTAAGATATAAAAAAAAATTAAATTAAATGATATATCTACATTTTGTATTGAGCTACATATACATTCAACTATGTCTATTTATTTCTATTTAGCATGTCCATTTCAGTAATTATACAGTCAAAAACAATTTTGATCAAAACTATCCAAACAACATCCATTATGTTTAATCAATTCTACATTATTGTATCCAAACATAAATCAATTCTCTCAAAATCAATTCTATCAGAATCAATTCTATCAAAATCAATTCTGTCAGAATCAATTCTATCCAAAGTTAAACCAAACACATACTAAGTGTATCAACACATCCTAAATGAATATGTCATGTGGTAAAAAAATGACTAAAAAACAATGAGGAAACACCAAAATTCAGAGAAAAAAAAGGAGTAAAAAGAATATTGCTATGTATCATGACAAATATTGTCCCGATAGTTTCACGAGTAAACATGCACCCAATATCTCCCTAAGTTATGGCTCACCACCTCCCTTGATTTGTGAGCTGGAAGAAATTTGATTCAAAAATCGATTTTCGCTAACAATTTGGGACAACATGTATCGTGATAAATAACATTGCTCGAGTAAAAAAAATCACCCAATTTTGGTTCATCTATTTTCACTCACTCACACAATTGATCCCACTATTTGAAATAATCCAATTTTAGTTCTTCTTTTAGAGTTTAAAATTTAAAACCGATGATATATCACATATAAATTAAAGTTTTTAGTGAGTTTTATGTAATTTCATAGATATTTTTCATTTTACATCATCTTTTTTTGTTTTATCATATCTCATATCATTTAAAAAATATTACATCATCCTTTCAAAAAAGAATATTACATCACTTCGTTATTTTTCATATTTTTATTTTAATAATATGAAAAATCGACCAAAATTAAATAAATTATTTTAAAATATAGGGAATAAAAAAAAAAAACCAACAAAAAAGAGTTATAATACACGTACTGTCTAAAACCCTAATTCCCATCTCTTTCCTTACTTCATCTTCTATCAGCCGCTTTCCTCCTTCTTCCGGTCACCTTTCACGTCCTTTCTCCGACGCGGCAACAACCACCACCACCACCACCGCAGCCACTCAAACCACCACAAAATGGGTGGAAAGAAGAAATTCATCGACAAAAAAAACTCCGTCACCTTCCATCTCATGGCACGTGACTCAACAGACCCAGTATACACAGAATCCGACCGTGTTTTCGTCCGCGTCGACAACAATCCACTCTCCGCGGACTCCATCTTCGCCGATTCACCCGATGACCCCGACGCCGAATTCGAAACCCAGTACGCTGAAGACAGTGGAATTTTATCCGATGAAGTGAGGAAGGAGATACTTGAATTAGGGTTTCCTGATGATGGTTATAATTACTTGACTCATTTGAGAGAAATTAAGAACTCTGGTGGTGGTTCTAATTTCTTTACTAATCCTAAGTTTAAGCTTGAGCATGTTAATGATGTCAAGGTACTCATTCTCTTCTCTAGTTTTATCTTTGTTTGAGTTGGTTTTGGTTTTTTGTGATAGTTGTTATGTGTTTTGGTTTGTTGTTTGTTAGAAAGTTTTGTTTTTTAGACTTGGGTTTGTTTGGTAGAGCTTATTGATATACTTAGTCCCTGTTTGGATAATCAGCTTAATTTAGTCCCTGTTTGGATAATCAGCTTAACTTGAAGCTTATGGCATATGTACTTATCATATATAAGTGTTTATTTTAAGTTTTTGTATATGCTATAAGTTGTTTTCATAAGTTATCCTGCAGAGTTTATGGAAATAAGCTGAAAACAACTTATGAACATGTCATTAACTATTTTCATAAGTTTTCACAAACAATCTTAGAAGTGCTTATGCTAGAAGTGCTTACGCCTGTTGATAATCTTACATAAGCCAATCAAAACAGGCCCTTACTTGTGCTAGTGTTTATGTTATCTTATGAAAATAGTTTATGAATGATACATGCAATTGCTAGGGTGGTGAAGTATCACGTTTGCTATATGATGGATTGATGCTTAAAAATTGCGCAAAATGCTAATGATGACAGTTATAGTCACATTTAAGTAGAAGTTTAGGTCCTCTACATCGTTAGGGTTGTGACAGTGACCTGATCGGTGTTGGTTCAATAACAAAAAAAAAAATGGTAATAGATTGAATTTTAAGACACTAATATTTGTTTTCCTTGTTTTTTTTGTAGAATCTACATTTATATGATTGTTGTTTCTGTGAGTACGAGTATTACTATGAGCTTTTACTCATGGGGAGTGGCACTAATGGTCCTTAGATTTGTGAACCCTGCAGACCATATGAGACCTTTTTCCACCTTAGAAGCCACCTATTATATATCCATAAGCAGTTTTCGTCTTATTTCTATAGGCTCATTATGTGGCTGTTGTGGCTTATAAAACCAGCTTACAAATTATATGAGAAGAGTTTAATGCTATCCTTCCTTTTGATTATCAAAATGGCTCATACACCAGAGTTTACATTATTAACTGATTGCTCTCACCCTAAGAAGTTATATGTTAGCTTGATTAGAATTTAGATTGTTAACTAACTGATTGTTAGGTCTGTTGGATAAGATTTCTTCCTCTAAATATTGTCACTCATTGTATCTTAATATAATTTGATTTAAGATATTCTCTCTTTTGAACTTTTTCATCTATTTGCTATCTCTTTCTTTTTAATTTTTTTTGATGTGATTCACGAATCCTGACAGGTTCTGATCCCTTAAATAATTCCTCTTTTATTACGTTACTGTGTTTTGTTTTTGTTGATCGGTTCCTTTCTTGAGATTTTCGGTTATGTTTTTGTAGTTTGTTCTCTGTATTTGAGTCTATTTGAAGATTTTAACTTTTATCAACTATTTATTGTTTATGAATTGATATCAAAATTATTAATGGGCATATGATGAAATCTGAATTTGTGTAAATGGGTAATTTGCATCTGAATTTCATTGATGTTAAATCACCTTGGAGAACTGATGCCCACCATCTATATTTAAATTTATTTGTTGTGTTATCAAAGCTGAAACTTTTCAGTGTATTGTTTTCGGATTGTCCAAAGTGAATATGATATGTATGTAGCATGTTTTTTGACAAGTTTTTTTGGTATGAGATGAAGTTACACAATGAAAGTTTACTGATGTGGGCACAGGGTGGGAGCTATATTGATATTAATTAAGAATCTACATTGTAAACAACAATCTTATTGTATGTAGACCATGGTTGGATTAGTTTTTGGCTTATTTTTGAGTCACTTATTTAAAATAAGTTGATGTTTTCACTTAAGAAATCCTTTGTAAGCTTGTAGTTGTTCTTTATTTACATTTAGATGAGATTGAGAAGCCAAATTGAAGTGTTTTTTGAATAAATAAATTGAAATGTATGAGTTAATTTCAACTTGTACTGGCAACTATAGAATCTTTTCCAAACTATTTTTCTGTAAGTTAGAATCTTTTCCAAATTGGCTCTTAAGATCTGTTGTTTTTATGAATTTAGGCTTATGATGCTTCGAGAGTGCGAGTTAAAGAGGTGGATGAAGAGCCTAAAGAAAACATTTTGTACAATGTTGCATCCAGTACTGCCAATGTCAGGGTTCAGAAAGCCGTTGATCCTGAGGTGGCTGCATTGCTAGATGACAGTGATGTGTCACGGTTTGGCTCTGATGTTGAAGATTTGGAGGAAGACTTTGTTGTCAAGGCCAACCTCTGTGAAGACGTTGATGATGAAGAGTTTTTTTTGACAAAAGAAGAGGAGGCACACATGCGTAATGGAATGAACTTCTCTGAGGAATCTATGAATAGGACCTTAAACAATGCGCACATATTGCAAGGTTCTGCTTATGCCACTGTTGCCGATGATTGTGGACCTTCAGATGGGGGTTCAAATGGTGCAACAGGTGTGTACTCTGCTGGTGAGAAGCCAAGACCTCGTCGTCTGTTAGATGAACAATTTGATTTGGTAAGTTTTGGTATTTGTTGAGATATTGATATTTATTATATTTAATATAGTATGATCTGTTAGTATCATTAGGAGTTATGATAGGATTGCATTCTTATTTAGATCAGATCTCATGTATATAAATAGTGGGTTTTCATTCCTTTCAATATGATGAGAAATATTCATATTCAAAAGTATTCATAATTTTATTTATACACTGTATGATTCTTTCTCTTACGAAATTGATAAAGATCTATAAGCATGTTTCTTCGTGTACTATGTCATTGATTAGCTTGTATTGCTGTGCTAAGTTTATGTTAGTATCTAAAATATTTTTAGGTTTTCTTCAGAATAGAAAACAAGATTGCATGCACAGTTAGCTTTCTCCCAACTTTTATCTTTGCACATCAGTTTCTATCACAAATTATCTTATTAAATGTATTTCTTTGTTTCTTATATGGTTTCTGAGTTTACTCTTCAAATTATATCCTTTATTGCTATTACAAGTAAAAATAGCCTTTATTGACTACATCTATACTTTTTACTTATAAGATTCTCATTCTCAGTACATTTTCTGTGTAGCTTGAACGTCAAGAGTATGGAACTGATGATAACAGCGATTATGGTGATGATTATTATGGTGATTATGAAGAAAATTATCAAGCTGAAGATGAGTCACTTGCCGAGAAGCTCAAACTCTCTCTTGGAACCCGTAAGGTGGAAGACCTAGAACATGAACAGAAGGGCCAGTACAAGGTTCCTGCAGAAGGTGAAGAGGAAAAGGATTCTGCTGCCGATGTGATTCGCCGTTGCAAGGAATATGGTGAGAAGTATGAAGTTGAAGTTGAAGACAAAGATGCTGTAATTTTTGAAGAAAGTAGCGATGAATCAGAAGTTTGGGATTGTGAGACTATTGTTTCAACGTACACAAATTTAGATAACCACCCTGGAAAGATTGAAACACCTTGGGCAACTAGGAAAAAGAAATTGACTGAGACTGTGACTGCAGCCTTTAGTTCCTCTAGTCCAATAATTTCCTTAAGTGGAAAAGCAAAACTTCCTGCAGACTTGCCTGGTGGTAGAAAACCTGCTGCTGAAAAGGTTAAAGACGCGACCACTGAAAAAACTGAACAGTACAAGAGAAAACAACATGGTCTAGAGTCAAAGGAGGAGAAGAAAGAGAGAAAGGTAAATGCATTACTTGGTCTGTTCACTTGCTTCATTTATGCATGCTATAATTGTCAACTTCTTTTTAAGAACACACCAGTTGCTGTCTCCCCAAGGATAATGGTTTTATGAGTATACTAATTTGACATGACAACTGTGTTGTTTTGAAGGCTGCTGTGAAAGAGGAACGCCGTGAGGCACGTCGCACTAAAAAAGAAATGAAGGAGCTTTATAAATGTGAAGCAAATCGGGCACAAAGAGTTGCAGCTGGATCTGGTGCTTCATCCTATCATCTTATGTAAGTTTTCTAAATTTAAAATTTTGTTTCGATCTACCGTCAAAACCTGAAGCATTGATTTCTATTCACATGGGAATAAGTTGCAGGTTGTACATTTTCTAAATTTTAAATTTTGTTTCGATCTATCGACAAAATCGGAAGCATTATTTCTATACACATGGCAATAGGTTGCAGATGGAAGTAAATCAAATAATATTGTCATATAAGAACAATTTTTTGGCTTGAACTGCACTGGGCAGTTTTGTTCAAAATATATTGAAATGGGAAAGAGGGTAGGGGCTGGGGAGGATGGAATGCATATATTCTTAAAAGGAGTCCACATATGCCGTATTACTATTGTTGAAATGTTTAGTTGTCTCTGTGAATGCTATAACCTTCCTGGTGAGATAAATATGTTTCAATCTGAAAGGAAACTTAAATTGAGTTTAGAAATAATGATAGTTATGGCTTACAGTTGCAAACATCTCTAATGTACTGGCTTGGTGAAATACCGTAGGTATGTACAGGCTTGGTGAAATACCGCAGACCATACTAAGGAGCAATGTAGTCAGGACCGAGATCCTACGTAGCTTCGGTGGGCTGGTGAAGGGACGTAAACACGGGGAACGTAACACGGTTCGTAAGAACCCACTCAAGGACAAAATTGTAACTTCACATATATAGACACACACAAAAACTTAAAAATTATAATACAAGAACAAAACAACTTAAACATCAATCACAGCAGTGATTCTTGCCCCACAACCTAATATAGTCTTAAATCTTAATATCTATTGTATTCTCAAGAATGAAATAACAAGTCTCCAGCAACATTAAAGTTATAAATTAAAGTGCAGTAGTAGTTAGCAGAAGGAAGAGAACTCATGCGGCCATTTCACGGTGAGTAGTTTTGGAGAAGAGAAAAGGGATTCACGGTGGCCATTTCTCCGGTTAGGGTTCAGGCGGCCGTTTTTTTGGAGAAGAGAAAAGGGTTCACGAAGGTGAAAGAAGGAAAGAACTGGGGCAAAAGCTTATAATATGAAACCGGGTTTTAATTTCGACCCGACTCGGTTCGCAAGCCCAAACCAATTTTTATCAGCCCAGCTCATTTTTTGCTTTCGTTCCTGCTACAGGAACTCGATCCTGACCAAAAAAATGGCAAAAACAACCCATATCAAGGTCGCAGCTCGTTTGGGTGGGGAAAGCACGTAAGATCGTGTGAACCTACGAGCTGGGACTCGATCCTGGCTACCTTGCTAAGGAGTAATACCATTTCTTTGGGGGCTAAATCAGGGTATCTCTGAGTGCTAACTAGTATTAATATCTTTTTTTGGGCTTTCAATCTATTCTAATATTTATGGCACTGACCTGGTAAGTGCTCAGTGCACACAATTGAAGTTGACTAAGATTGGTATGATTGTGTTAGAATAGTACTGTCCCAAATTCTACTACAAATGAAGAGAAACTTTGAATTTCAATCAATGTCTGTCTTGAACTTTCCTTGTAAATGAGTGCGAAAATGCTTCGCTTAGTATGATTACTTTTTTGCTTTGTTCTCATTTTCCTGATTTATCTTTATAGGTAAGTTAACAGTCACAAGTACCAGCTCTACTCGTTACTCATGTGTCTGCCATAGCACTACAATGAAGCTTGCGAGGTTCTATGATGTTTTCATACATCAGTACGAAGTTTTGTCACATAGTACACATGACTTTTGTGTCTTTTGCCCAACCAAGAAAGTACACAAGTGTTTTGATGTCATTATTTATTGGTTATATGTAAGGATAAACAAATATCGTTTTTGTTTTTTTTCTCAGAATGAAGTTTTGAGTGACTTTTGTTTTGTAGAAATACGGCAATCATATTAATTATGCACTATGATGCACATTATACAGTTGTTTTTTTATATATTTTTGGGCTCAATATTTCGCTAGTTACATTTACTGAATAGGGTTAATGATTATGTTTTATGCATATTGCCCTATACACCTGTATGATGAAATTATATTACGATGGATTGCATTTTGAACATTGACTACAATCTGATTACTGTTTAAGTTTCTTTCATGCTCACTCGTGTGTATTCTTGTATCTTGGGCATTGTTCCTATGCTTTCTTTGAATAATCTCAAGCACACATTGATCAAAATTTGAAATTCAATCAAAAATTTATCATTTCATTTGGATCTTCGACCTTCAAAAAATATTACTTTAGGAATATGTTGGAAGGGTTAAAATATATTATTTTTATCTTTCCAGCTTATTTTTTGATTTTAGTCTTGTCAATAGTTTCATTTGGGGATGATGTAATATTTTAATTTCAGTTTGGTCCATTATTTTTTATTTTAATTTCAGTTTGGTTCATTATTTTTTATTTTCCTAAATGATCTTCTGTTTTCTTAAGTTAAACCAATAACGTCATTAGTTTGTTTGAAATGGTCTTTATTTTACATCAGTGTGATCATTTTGAAAGTTGGAACTTGTTAGGATTCTCCCCTTGTGAGAGATGAACTTGAATACGAGATTATAAATGGGGTAATCTTAGCTTTACAAACTGGTTTTGGTTTCTGTCAACAAAAAAAAATAAAATTGGTTTTGGTGTTGAGTTAACATCAACTCAAATTTCAAGATGATGTCACAGTTTATTTCAGATTTGTCTAGTCATCTGCTATCACTTCACATTGTGAGAGTGTCTAAAGAATCTAACATTAGATAAATAAATTTAGTTCTCACCTCACGAGTGAGCTGGTTTTATATAGATCGAGTTTGGTTCAATCAATACTTTGAGAGAATTAAAAATGTATTTTAGTTGCAATCACAAGAAGCTCCAACTTTGAATTCTTTATCATTGCTGATGTTACTAATTTGAAATACTTTTTTTTTTCTTTTTCCATAAGAAATATTTAGGGTGATGATATATGATCTCTAAATCAAGATAGAAAAGACTTTGGTGATAACATGATGTCTAATTCATGATTGAAAAGATTTTAAGATTCAAAGAAATAACATTTCAAATGTTATAGTTTTGTTTTCCTCCAAGAACTTGCATTAAATGAAAGTACAAATTTGCATTCTTTTAATTGCGGAAGTGCAATACTCAAAATGATAAAAAAAATAATTGGTGGTCGGGGTTTGAATCCCAGACTTTATAGATTGTCCCTAACAACCGAATTAAACTCATAAGGACAAATTATCAAATATTTGATCTAAGAGGACCAATGATCTAAAGTTTAAAATATTCTCGTCGGATAATTAAAAGGTTAAAAGATGTATTTTTTTATTTTACAAAGCTATATTGTCAATTTTCAACAATTAAAAAAAAAACTTTATTTAAAAAATAAATAAATTTGGAATTGGTAATTCGCGGAAGTGTGAAAGTGAATTGAATTGGCGTCGAACACGACGAAACTCTTTCAACTGTACTTTGATTTTCTCACGGTGTCCGAGTTGACTCATCCTTCTTCTTCATTGGGGTTGTAAATTCTTCTTCCTGCACCTCCCCACACCCAATTCCATTCCCCTCGATCTGGCTATGGATTACGAACCCTACGACAGTAGCGGTTAGTTCTTCTTCCTCTTTCACATTTCTCCCCTTTTTTAGGGTTAGGGTTTCTATTTCATTCTAATGGGCAATTATCAAAATTTGATTTTTTTTACCTATTTTTTTCAAAGTTTTAAGCTTCAATAGTGTGAGATTTTTAGACAATTTTAATGGGTTTTCTATATTTTTTTAATGGGCAATTGTCAAAATTTGTTTTTTTTTTTTTTGAAGTTTGAAGTACATTTAGAGAAAGATGAGTCTATGCATGCATTTGATTTGTTAGATTAAGTTATTAGAGTTAAGAGAGTATAATGTTGTTCAGGTATTAATTACACATGATTTTGGTTTGGAAATAGTTATTACTTCTGCTAGAATTTATTTTATTTTTTCGGTATTAGGTGATTTGAGTGTGTAGAGAGAAGACGGTATATTATGTAGTAAGGAAAGTAGATCAGATGAAGGGTACTCACGTCACTAGAGGCAGAGGAAGACCTAGAAAAACTATACGAGAAAGTATTAAGGAAGACTTGTAGATTTTGCTAGAATTTATTTTATTTTTTAGTATTAGGTGGTTTGAGTATGTAGAAAGAAGACCTGAAGTGAAGACTGTGTAGTAAGGAAAGTATATCGGGAGGGTAGTCACGTCACTAGAGGCAGAGGATGACATGGAAAAACTATTAAGAGAAACTATCAAGAAAAATCTATAGATTAATGAGTTAGATAGAAATATGGTATATGATAGATCATTATTGCATCGTTTGACCCCACTTAAGTGATGAGGTAAGGCTTGATTGTTGTTGTCGTTGTAGATAAGTCGTTTAAGCTTTTGCTTCTTATTGTTACTTCCTCCATTCCCATATACTTGTTTTTAAGGTTGGTTTGTACAAATTAAGAAAATAGCTTTGATTAATATGCGATTTTTAAATATTTGCTTACCTTTTATTGTTTCAATTACTCATTTGATCTTTCTCTTCATTAATCTAAGTATAAAGTAGTTTATAAGGTAATTGTGTAATTGCCGAAAAAGTAGTTGATGTAAGCTTGAAATTTGAAAACAACGTATAAATACCTTAAAAACTGAGGAAGGGTGGTATTGTTCGGGAGGGCCTTAAAAGTAAGGGGAGGGTAGGGGATTAGCAATGAGTTTTTTGTGTTAGTTTATGTTGAGGTCCCATTTGGATTAGTTTCTACTTAATGAGACATAGTGAGCTTCTTAGTAGCGAGTCTTTGTAAGCGCTTAGGTAAAATAAGTTTACGTTTCTTCACATACAAAGAAAGTCTTTATATGTGCTTATAGATGTTTTAGAGAATTTATATGACAGCTTTTAGAAAAATGGAGTTGCGCAATCTAATTATATGTATCTTTTCGTATGAAAAAGTCTTTATGAGCTTATAAATGTTTATATAATTATATAGAATTACAATGAGAGAGGGTTTTGAAAAATTCAGGTGCCGCGTTAGTTCCAATTTATACAAGAAGTTATTACTGTTTAAAAACTATTTATTACAAGATTCTTTTAATACTTTTCTGTCATAAGTGCTGGTGCTGCTTGAGAATTTAATCCGTGTTGGCTGTAAATCTTTATTAATTGCAAGATTGACTAGCTTTGAACTTCAGTTTCAGAATGCTGGACTATATATGAATACATTTTTTCATTGGTGAAATACTTGATTTGTTGCTTCGTATCAATTTTCATGTGGTGAGAAGTTGGTATTTGAAATACCATTCCCATTCCAAACAAATTGATCACACGTAGTTGATTGTTTTGCCATGTGTATGTCATCATGCTGCTGTAGAATCAATGATACTTCTCCTTTTGCCTAGAAGTATTGGTTGCAATATATTTTTAATTCATGAGATTAATTGTTCATCAGTTTTTCTGATATTTTCTTCATGTATTATCCCTTGACTTGATTTTTATAATCGCAGGTACCGATGATGATCTTCCGCCAACCCATCAAAATAGAATTCCCAGGGGAGGACGTGTTGCTGGGAATGGAAGATCTGCTGTTGGTTCAATTCCATACCCCAGGGTGTATGGTGAAATTGATATGGAAACCCAAATTCATCAATTTGAACAGGAAGCATACAGTTCAGTTCTGAGAGCCTTTAAAGCTCAAGCTGATGCCATTACTTGGGTATATTTTATTATTTTAATTCTTCATACCTAATGTTTGTGATCAGGTTTCAATGACTGCTAAATGACATGTATTTCAGGAGAAAGAAAGTTTGATTACAGAGCTGAGAAAAGAGCTGAGATTATCTAATGAGGAACACCGAGAACTTCTAGGTCGGGTTAATGCGGATGACACAATACGGAGGATAAGGTCTGATAAAAATATGAAACAAGGTTTCTTGTTGGTCTGTCTATGTCTATCTATGCTTTAAAATTGAGATTGTCGTCAATTTACACGTGTGCTGATATTTTGTTTTGTTTTGTTTTTTTGATATCTATGCTTTAAAATTGAGATTGTCGTGAATTTACACGTGTGCTGATATTTTGTTTTGTTTTGTTTTTTTGAAACAGTGTGCTGATATTTTGCTAATCAATGCTTTGTTGGATAATGACATAGGGAATGGAGACAGACAGGTGGCCATCAGACCGGCATGCTGAGTACTGGTCAAGCTCTACATGATTCAATTCCTAGTCCGACGGTTTCTGCATCTCGCAAAAAGCAGAAGATTACGCCACCCGTACCATCACGTTCTTTTGGTGGGCCTTCTCCTTCATTTCACCCCCAGACGGTGACTGCACCCCACCAGCCATCTTCTTCTTCTGCAAAACGAGGATCTGGTCCTGGATCAAAGGGGAAGAAGCAAAAACCTGTGAGTAGGGAACATATATACTCTAGACTGATCTTTTTTTTTTTTATAATTTTTTTATTTGTATACATTCTCTTAGCTTTGGTTTTGCGACATTAATATGTATATATTTTTTATTTGCAGGGTCAAATATTACCTGGTGTATCTTCAGTGAAGCAGTTTCCTCCTTCAAGACCAGGTGGAAGGAATCAAGTACCTAATCGAGCTGTCATGGGTGAACGTGCCGAAGGTGGATCATTTGATGCACCACTGATCGGTAGGAAAGTGCGGACAAGATGGCCTGACGACAATAACTTCTATGAAGCTGTTATCTGTGATTACAATCCAAATGATGTATTTACAACCCTGGAGTATTTGGTTATCTGTTTTCCACTAATATGTAGCTGAAATGTTTACTTATATTCCTTTAACTTTTCAGGGACGGCACAGTTTGGTCTATGACATGGGGACTGCAAATGAAACATGGGAATGGGTTAAACTGTCAGAGGTACATTTGATGCATTATCCTGTTGTGGTGAAATCCTGCCATATTTTTCTTTTAATTCAACGAGTTTGCAATCATAACGCATAACTATTTCAAAGTTATATTTGGTATCAAATGGTATTCAACGATACGAAAGTAGTCCATAATGATATTTGGAAATGCGGTAATTAAACGAAAACAAAAGCACATGTAAGGTTGTTACTATCTAGATTCTAGATTTAGAATATATTTTAAATGTTTACTATTTAACGTTTGACAGACTCGAGCATCGAAAAAGTTTTATCGCTTTGGGTATGCACTATGTTTGACAGCCTGCCAAATCGATTAGCATTTATGAGTACTTGATATGTCATACTCCAGTTGTCACATTAGTACACCTGCATATCTAAAGTATAAATGTATGATCTAGAAGTATCCTTTTTTACAAAGTAGTTAATGACCCCCCCAAAAATGGTATTGGGTACATAAAACTTAGCCAATCTTTTTCATTAAGACTTAAATAACCAAGGGAAATATTTAGTATAGGTTGTGAAATAAAGGCTGGACCTTGCAAAATATAGGCTGTTATGCTAGTTCGAGACCGGAGTCATCAATAGAGATTGATTGCGTTGTGGTTACTTAAGTGTGTAGTGATTTTTAGGTTTTTATTGAGCTTAACTCATCTTTGCTAAACCAACTTATATGGTGAGGGGTGCCACTCTTTATAATCTCTTTTAAGACAATATCTCTTATCAGTGTTAGACTTGGGTTTTTCCCAATACCCTTCTCATGCTCAGCCCTATTGACCTGAATTGATTGGCTCTAATACCATATTATGTTTTTCTATTGGGACAAATTACAAAACCACCTTACAATTCCATTTCATTTTGCTTTGTTTTATCCCTTTCCACCAATGACCAATCCAAACACGCATTAGGACAAAGATGTATAATGCCTAATTTAGGGCTGTTAGGTGCAGTTTAGCCTCTAGTGAGGTTATTGTAGTGGTTTCTTTCATAGAAAGGGCAGCCTTGCTCTATAAAGTTCTATCAACTCCAAACTTTGGATGTTAGGAATTCCTTACTTTCAAAAACAAAAATTAGCGTTTTAACCTGCTTTACCTGCGCTATCCTTTGCTGTGATGGCCACCGCACTGAAATAGTACATGCCAGCCATTTGGCTGTTGAAGAGTTCTACTACGCCTTACTTTAAAGCTATATCAGCCACTTTCGATAATTCTGCTTTTGGAAGTTCCTGTGTGTTAAGACAAAACTGAAAATTTCAGTGCCTATTCAGGGCTGAATTCTATTCCGAAACCAAACTTAAGCACTAAATCTTTAGTCTTAGAAAAACTCCTTTTGAAATCTGAAATG
>Ga0315915_1001108_pt1 | contig 31593 bp, 24 predicted proteins | sample MpolbnodulesMG_FD_207738 | JGI IMG/M metagenome (GOLD analysis project Ga0315915, IMG submission 207738) | Medicago polymorpha root nodule microbial communities from Los Angeles, California, United States - branched nodules | ecosystem: Host-associated > Plants > Roots > Nodule | place: USA... | reverse complement strand
AAATAAATAATTTAGAATAACGTAAATAAATTAATTTGAATAAAGTAAATAAATAAATTAGAAAATAATTAAATTAGAATAAAGTGAACAAATAATTTAGAAAATAAATAAATTAGAATAAAGTGAACAAATAAATTAGAATAAAGTAAATAAAATAATTTGAATATAGTAAATAAATTAAAAAAAGTGAGTTAAGTCACGCTGCGTGATTTAACTTACGTTGCATGACTTAACTTGCGCAAATTTTTACACTTGCGTTAGTTAACTAACGCAAGGGTAGTTTAGGTATTTCAGTTGGGCACGAGTAAAATGTGTTGGGAGAAGAGCAGAAATCTACATCTTATTAGTTAGTAGTTTTGTTTGTATACGGAGAAGAATGTTAATATCAATGACAATGAGAGTAGTCATGTTTTGCATTATTATGTTACACACTTCTCTTTTCTAACCTATATTTACTATATTGACTTTGCAAAGGCTTATAATAAATGTGTCGTCAAATAAATGACATTTAACCAACCATGGTCTAAGAATATAGTAGGGAATAATTATAAAAAAGTGAGGGCTCGAAGAGTTGGTAAGGTTTGCATTAGATCTTGAAATTTAAGTGAGGGCTTGAATGAGATAAATGGTTTGATATAAGGAAGTTAATGTGCACAACTTGGTGGGATGTGGGCGTGAGTTTTGCGCAATGAAAAGCATTTTGCACTGATGTACTGAAGTTTTTATTGGCATATACTGAAGCTTTTTTTTTTAAATAAATAATATAAAATTGAACATTTGACTTGATCTGGTGCGTCCAGTTGATCGGATGGACAAGATTTGTATTACACTTTATTGCTTGGAATTAGTAGAGGGTATGAATAGTAGTTTGACCCTTTTTGCAGAAGTGTGGGTTTTCAAAAGAGTGTTGATATTTATACAATCATTTTATGATAATTTTTGTGGCAGCGTTGTTTCTCTCTCTTTTGATGACCAATAACAATAGCGAGAAAGAGAGAAAAATATCGTGTTGTACAAAAGTTATAACAAATTGTTATACAAATTTCATACAAATATGAGGTGAAGTAATAAGTGTAGAAACAAAGGAACACGCAAAGATCAAACCTAATTTACTGAACCTATATTAATAGAATTGTTAATATAGGTTCTTTCACTATGTTCACGCAGGCAACGTTACTCTTGTCCCTGGCTTATTCCTTTAATTTGATATATTCTACATCATCATTTTTTATTCAAGTTTGTCGTTGTTTGGTTTCTCTCGATTGTATTTTTCGACTCCACCAAAACGACTAGAACTGATTCTTTCATCATTTGCTATGCCAATTCGAGTACTCATTTTTTTTATAGAAATTCCATAACTTCAAAGATGTGTACCTCAGTTTCTAAGGGTGTGTTTGGTTTGGAAGAGAAGTTGTGAAGAGAGAAATAGGTGAGAGAGAGAGTGAGAAGAGAGAAATATGTGAGAAATAGAGTAGATTTGATGTGTTGTTTGATATAAAAGAGAGAAGAGAGAAATAGAAGGGAGAGAAGTGTTGATTATTTATAAAAGTACTAAGATGCCCCTACAATAAAAAAAATATCTATTAAATTATTTAATCTTTTATTCAAATTTATTTTAATTAATTAAATTATTTCTTTAAACTTTATATCAAATAAATTAATTAGTTTTTTGTGCTGAATTAAATTAATTAGTTTAACTGAATTAAGTTAAACTAATTATAGTTTTATGTAATCTAATCAATTATCAAGTAAATTTAAAAAGTTTAATTACTCACTGTGTTTGTATTTTGTACTACACGGCACAAGACATAAGTAGTATATAATATTATCACCAATCACAGCCAACACTTACGTTTTGTCCTATATGCAAACTTGCAACAATTTCACAAGGGTATTAGTGGAATAAAAATAAAAATTTGACTTCTTCTCCTTTTCTTCGCTACTTTGGAGAGACTAAATACAGGCGTGGGTCCCACGTGTTTTTATCTCTCTCCTCTCTTTCTCATTGCAACCAAACAGGAGAAGTTCTGAACTTCTCTCCTTTTTCTCTGCCTGCTCTTTCTCTCTTCTCTATTTCACCTCAACCAAACAGACTGTAAGAGTCTATGAGTGAGGTCGATAACTAATGATTTCTTATGGTCTATTAGTAAAATTTCCCTATTAAAATTGCAAAAGTAGTTTTAACAAGTAAAATTTGAATTAAATTTAATAAGAACAAAGATGTTAGGTTGAGCATTGTCTATTCTAACTATACACTATTAATCTGATATCAAACATCGTATTCATTTGAGATGTTTTCTTAGATTGTTTAATCCTAATCGGTTAGTGATTAAACCTTTAATCTTAAGATAACTGCTAATCTCTTAGCAGATTTAAAATTAAGAGTACGCATGAAATTATCAGAAATTATATTGGTTTCAAGGGTCCTTATCTATTTTTAGACTACGAAGGCAAGAACGTCTAATCTCAAGTTTTTAGAAAATATAGATTAGTTAAACAAGATACTGGAGTTCATTCATAATGATAATATCAAATCATAACACAAAGTTTTCATCCAAATTCAACTCATCCTTAACACTAGAGAAATTAGCTACTCATTTTTAGAGAAATAAGAGAATTGTAAGAATTACACAAAAATATTGGTAATGAGAAACACTAGCTTTATTCTCCTAGGTTGAACGACAACTTCTTAGAACCTCACTCAATATTTCCTCTAAGTTTCCACGTAAAAATCTATGAGCCCTTGCAAAATTTGATTTTCAGGCTTATATAGGTACTCATATATGTGTTAGTTTCGTCTGGCTTGGCCAAATTGGCTCCGAGCTTGCTTATGTGGCAAGTGGACGCTCTCCTTGTCGAGCATGGCTTAAGAAGTGCAAAGCCTAGATTAAACAGCAGACCATGGCCTAGAGGAGGGGATTGAGTAATGTTCTGAAAACTTCAAAAATAACATTTTATAAACTTGTTAAAAGGATAAATTTGATCGATACTCCTCTTTTCGGGAAAAAAGTTACATGGCTTAGACCCTATGAGAGTTCAATGAGTAGGATCAATAAGTTTTTGTTGACAGAAAGAGCGATCAACAACTTGAAGGTGGCATGAAAGTGGGTGGGAGATAATGACATATCTGATCATTATCTTGTTTAGCTGAAATGTCCAATGTATAACTGGGGATCTAAGCCATTTTGATTCAACAACTGTTGGAGGGAACATGGAGATTCTTTACATTTGTTGCAAATTGTTGGAAGTCTTTTCAAGTTCATGGGAAGAAGGCTTATGTGTTAAATAAAAATTGAAGATCCTAAAAGCCAAGTTGGGAAGGTGGAATAGAGAAGCGTTTGGCTGGATTGATTTAGTGAAAGAAGGCCAAGTAAAACATCTTAACTTGTTACACGTGAAGTCTTGTAACTTGTAAGATGGAGTGTTCGATGACAGGGAGAGAAAAATTGAAGTGGATGAGTTTCTCGCAAAAGATTCAGGCTAAAGAGGGCTTAATTAGGCAAAAGTCAAGAAAAAACAGTTATATTTAAGTAAAATGCAAAAGTGGTTGTGGACAATTTCAACAAGCCGCAGTCTAATTTATCTCATTTTTGTTCCATTATTAGAGATCGTATTCTTCATTTTAATCAATTATATGTTATAACTTGTTGGCTGAGTTTTCTAGAAGACAAACTGATATGGTAGCCCATGAGTTAGCTAGGGAGGTTGTATAAATGGCTAATCCGTAAGTGTTTGATTTGATACCAAATTGTATTGCGACTCATTTGATTAATGATACGAGTTAAGTTTGTTCTTGTCAAAAAATTAAAAGTCAGGGTAAAACAATGCATCCATTATATAATCATAAACCTTCATCATTTAATATATAACAAAATGTTCCAAAAAAATTTAAAAAAATCGCCCCTTTTGCATCTATAAGAATCTATACGAGAACTGGTTAAATTATACCATATCAACCACACTGCACACCTTATCATTCAAGGAATTATGATACAACAAGATCAAATTGAATATCATAACTCATCAGAACCTAGTTATAGAAACAGTTTAACATGGCAATTAGCAACAAAAAGAATGACAATATTCTACCAATTAAAAAGGTAGAAGCTGAAGAAATATTGTGTGCACCCACTGTATGTACTATTCCAGTCGTTGCATCCTTCACTTTAATGCTGGAAGAGCCTAAAGAAACAATAACACAGTGTTAAGCAAGTTATTCTAGCATACAATACTATTAACAAACTTAACCCTAAAAAACAATAGAAATTAACCATAAGATTCATGTGGATTAGATGGCTGCTATAACAGATGAGGCTTCGTTTGGTCAAAATCTGCTTGTAATTCACCTTTCTTATTTTTCTAATACTAAAAAAATGGTCAATAAACAGAAAACATGAAGCTGAAAAATATTTCAAACTAGAGTAGGTATAGAGGAGGCATGGTGAAGTTGGTTCAAATGAAGAGGAAATAATCTAAGGTGTTATAACTTGATGCAACCTTGGACTAATTTTGCATATTAATGTATAACTGCGGTTATTTTAACCATACAACAAAGTAGGAAACAGAATTATGAAAGGCTAATTGGTACTCACAATTGTATTCAGTCCATCCAATAGCCATATTCTCAAGATCGTACAAGACAAGTTTGTTTGAAAGCACCAAATCTGAAATTGAAAATAATAAAAGTTAATAAATGATATTAACACATCCAATACCTGTGAGAAGGATTTTCCCAAATGAATTCTAGCATTAGAGAGAAAGAGAGAGAAAATGAGGATCAAGGTTTACACTTTAAATTAAATGCAAGTACACAATTCTTAAATTAACACCAAATGGCTCAACATTTTAAAGCCTATAAGAGAAAGTTAAGGAAGAAAGGGGAAAAAAACGCTTGTGAGACAGGATTTCCAAATGAATTTTAGCATCAGAGAGAGAGAATGCTCAAGGTTTAACACAAATGGCTAAACAATTTAAAGCTTAGACCAACATATTATTAATAGGATGCTATACAGTACCATGATTGAGGGGGGTATGGGTAAAGAACTTCATTAAGCACTTATTCAATTAATATTTATCATATGTTATTCTTGGGGTGCTTCATCACACCACCAGAATCTCCTCCCCTTTGAATAGGTTTGGTGTCACTTATGAATGACGGTGTGGACCATGTGTTTCAGCTCATGTTTTAGGCGCTTCTACCCCTAATCTGGCTCCATCATCTGCTGATTTTACTATTTCCGTTCACAAAAATAAACATTCTACCCTTAACCTTCATTCCATTTATAATTTGGTACCATGCTGTCGATTATCTCCCACCTATTATGCTTTTGTTTATGCTCTTTCGTCTGTCTCAATTCCTAACATAGTTCAGGAAGTATCACATTCAGTGTGGAGATAATCCATGACTGATGAGATGGGTGTTGAATGTTTAGATAGACACTGGTGGCCATGTGGACCGATTGAAATCCCGCCAAAGCAAGGGGATATACACAGCCTATGGTCAAGATTATAGTGAGACCTTATCACCAATTGTGAATATGTCATTTGTTTGCTTCTTTTTAGTCATGAAGCACAGTTGGGCATAAAAAATGTTGTTTTGCATGGTGAGTTAGAGGAGATATCGAAAATTGCTCGGTAAATTGAACTATCTCACTGTGATCAGGCCAGATGTGTCGTATTATGCCGGTGACAAGGTAGATTTTCACCTCTCCTCATGATAGTTATTGGCATCAGTTATTCAAATTATCAAATGCATAAAAGGATGTTGGAAATCCCGCCCTAAGCGTGAGGGGGTGTGTTGGTAATCCCACCTTTATTGCGATCTGCCCCTAATTGCCTTGTGTTGGCTTTGAGTGATGGATTTAGTCCCACATTGGTTAGATAGGACTCTTGATAAGAGTTTATAAACAGGAGGCACTCCTCACCTTACAAGCCGGTTTTGTAAGGATGAGTTAGGCCCCAAATTTCTACAAAGAGTTTAAACCGATAGGAATCATATTGACATTGTTGGATATACAAATGCCAATTGAGCAGTGGCTTTCAGGCATAGACGGCTGACTTCCGGTTATTGTCTTTTCATGGGTGGAAGTATAATTTAGTGGAAGAGTAGTAAGCAGGTTGTTAATACACGGCCGAGTACAAAGGCTGAATACTGGGTTATGGCTCATGCCATATGTGAGCTTTTGTGGTCGAGACATTTACTGCAAGAGTTGCATTTCAGTGAAATTGGTCTTATGGAACTAGAATGTGATAACCAGCCAACTTCGTATCTTTCGTCCAGTCCAATCTTTCATCAGAGAACAAAACATATAGAAGTTGACTGGTACTTAATTAGAGAGAAGATCCTCTTTGGAATCATCAAAACATCATATACTTGTTTGAAGGATTAGCTTGCTGATATCGTCACCAAATCTTTGTGGGGTCCTCAAATAACTTACATTTGTAACAAGCTTTTTGAGGGGAAGTGTTGAAATCAAATTAAATTGAGAGAGCGAGTAAGTTTACTGGTTGAAATCAAATTAAAAGGAGAACCAAGTACAAGTAACTCATAATTCAGAGATAGAGATGACAAAGGTGAAACTTGACCAATACCAGTAGTAACTTGTGCCTTGGAACCATTAGCAAGGGTGACGTTGTGATGTATTTTAGGAGGTGCCAAGTTAGAGATAAAGAGAGGGATTACCAACGACATGATCCGAAGCACCAGTCTGAATTCCATGATCCCCACAAAGTTAGATAGACAAATCGTAGAATTACCAAAATGAGCCAAAGTGGCTGGAGATGAAATCTATTGGACAACCATCATACAAAGAACCAAAAAAACAAAGCAAGTGCAGATCACAAGCGTTCCAACAACGGTGTGGCGACACAACACAAATAACACAGTTATCAACAATCCAAATTGTGAACCAGTAGACCTTGTGATGCTATACCAGTGACAAAAGACCAAAAACACTGCAGCAATGAGCCTCAAGACAACATTCACAGTGATAAAACAACAAAAGAACCTCCAAAACATGTGTCAAACGTGGGACCCACAAACTGGAAGTTGTCCCAACAAAAATATGAGAAGGCGAGCCAGCTGGAACAAATGGCGTCGCAAATGTACGCTCAGAAGGCTGTGCGTGATTCACGTGCCAAATAGACGTTCGGAGTGTGGAGGTGCATGAAGGGGTGTTCAACGGTAGGGTTTCAGACGATGGCAGATCAGCAGTGTCCAGCCACAGTCGTGTGGTGGTATCTCAGTTGGTGATGGCGGCAGAAGAAATAGAAGTCTTTTTTTAATGAATGATAGAACTGAAAATTAAACTAGGGTAGCCTTAACGAAGACTGAACGCACAGATAAAAAAAATTAGGATTTCAAACCTTGCTCTAGATACCAAGTTGAATAGTTTAGAATGATCAACTTTTATTTCACAATGAGATTGTGCAAACTTATAAGCAAATAAGGAAACTAAATCTAGCCTAATAAATCGAAAAATAATCAACAATACCTATTGAGCATTCCATTTGGTTCAATACGAGGAATAAAATATTTTCAGTCTATAAGTATTTAAAAGTGATATTTAATTTTAAAGTGTACCTCCAAGAAGTGTCATGTCCTTTCCATCCTTAGTTTGGGTCACACTTTTCTGCCAGCCAATACATCGGACACCAGCCTAGAGGACAAAATTAAGGAAAAATAATATCAAGAAACATAATAGTACATACCAGCAACAAGTTTAACAAAATGAGCTATTCAAAAATAAATTGAAAACATACATAATATATCAGTAAAATTCTCCATATGGCAATTTAGATCATCATTGAAGTCAAGAGTTAACAAAGGATAGATCATCAGACCATTTAATTTACAATCACATGACGTCTCTACACATATAATATATGGCACTTAATAAATAAGCATGTATGATATAACACACAAAACACCTGGGACCTGGGTACAGTTCGGAGAGAGAGAAATCATTTCAGACATGTCAAACTTGTACAAAATTGAAATTTGAGTTTCTAGCATCTACAAAGCTTCTCAGTTTAGAGTCAGTGAACATCTACAGTGAATAAAAAAGTTCATACCACCTTATATTGGAACAGATAGTCATGAGGATAAACTGTCAGAGAAAGAGAACCCTCAAAATGTAGTTTGACAACTGGAAATCCACCATCAACACTGCAAGGTTACAATGGTCAAAAAATTCAGAGCTCAACCATATGCCAGAGAATCAAGTGCACTTGTTGCTTTGTTGAATTGATAAAATTCAGCTTTCAAAATGTAAAAAAGCAAGCATCATTTGAACGGTTTATACCTAGTTAAATAAAATTTTAAAGAACCATCTTAAATGGCTCTTTTGTAATAGAAAATTATTTTCCTGTGTAGCAACAAAAAGTCTATATATCTATAGTCTACTTAAAATAATCATGTATACAACTATCTGCAGATAACAATTCAACCCACTCAATTACTCCCTTAACAAACTAAGGAAATGGACAACAAAGCCCAAAAAAGAAAATGAAAAGGACCGAGAAAAGGAATTAGCACTCTTTCTCTGTTTAATGAAGTTTTTATAGCACATAATGTGGTCACTTCATCAAGAAGCTAATCAGTAATTTTGTCAACAACTCAATTTTTGTTAAAGCTATGTCCTTGCTCAAGTGCAAAAGTTAATCATGATACATAGTCTCTAATATATTAACTGAATCCTACTTGCTACTGTCATATGTCCTTTATTTTATTTTGTACTAATCTTTTTCCTCCAGCAGGCTTCAAAATATTGGATTACTAATATTATCAAAACAGCAAAATATGACATTTGGGAAGATATAATTAAATGAAAATATGATGTTGTCACCATACCCAATAGGATAAATGAATAATGACATAAATCTCTAGTATCTCTGATAAATTATTTGAGATATCTTCAGTCAATAAAAAAACAATGATGAATCAAACAAATAGATCACACCCTAATATTTGCAAACAATAATTACTCAGATATAACAGAGAAAATTGAAATTTCAATACAAAAATGTTACAATGGTAAATGGCATACTTTCCAGCATATGGAAAACATTTAAATTGTTCCTCAATGCGAGCTAATTTCAATTCAGGCTGACGGGCAAAAATCTATCAAAAAGAACAACCATAAGTACTCCAGAAGAAATATTAATTGAATTAATATTTTCTAGATACAAATACCTTTGGAATTAGTTGGTCATAAACTATGGCAGGAAGATAAGCCAAGGTTGTTCCACTATCAATCACTGTCCCCTTCCCATTTCCAGAATCAAATATATCCGAGGGAAGCTGTAGAACATCACCATCAACTTCAATATTCTTCAAAACCACATTGTAATGTGCCCTACAATAGTCAACAACGGACTGCGGTTATAACTTATAACATAATTACAATCCCAAGAGCTAAACTGAATATCAAATACATCATGACCAACTGAAAGAATATTCATGGAAAGTTTTCAAAGCATATGGGACTTAATTGCCTTTCTAGTGAACTACAGAAAACCAACGGAGCTATCATGCATATAACGACTAGCTAGAATGATAGAGATAGAATTTCACATACGCAAAACTCTCTACAGTTAGAAAATTGAAATAAGCGCACCAGATCCAACAATGGTGACAAAAAAAAAACATGAAAAGATTGATTAGCTAATCACACCAATTCTAATGATATTTGATTAACAGCAAGATATTTGATGGTAATATACAAATGAAAATTCATAAAAAATAATTAGTATGAATGCTTTGTTTCTCCCATATCAACCATTTATAAATTTGTCTTTAAGATGAAGTTTTTGTTACTTCATGTTATAAATCATTTAAATGGTTATATATATGTATTGAGGTAGATGTTAGGATCTTATTGATACAGACCACAACAATAGAAACACCAAAGAAGATATGAAAGGGAGTTACATTGAACTCAAACTGTGAACATATGAGTATATTGGTAGCAAATAAAAACATGAAGAATTGCGAACAAGAAAATGAAAAGAAGAATCACAAGAAACAACAGTAGATTCCTACTTCCTGCCCAAACCCAGCATATATACCCATAAACAAAAATTTGCCTTCCTTCCTCCATATTCATGTCTCTGGCCTCTTCATAACCACCTCCTTTCATCTATTACTACTGGGATCCTCTAAAATTTTCACTTAACATTGTCTCTCCCACTAAGTCTACTCCATGTGTTCCTCTTTCCCTTATTTTTGGAATATACCTCCAGCTCCTTGGGGCCATAGCTTAACTGCTACAATAATAGGCCCTTAACATCAGTTACTGTATTGAGCTCCTGAGTCTGGTCATCTTTCATTTATTACTCCTAGGCCCTACTCGATTTCCAGTTAGTATAAACATCTCTCCCACTAAATCTCTTTCACGTGTCCCTCTTTTCCCTTGTCTGAAATATACCATCCATGGCTTGGGGCCGTGGCTTAAATACTGCACTATCAATGAACCCTTAAAATCAATGTAGTGGGCTTCTGAGTCTCACCACTAAAACATTTATCCAAATGGATAGAAAAATGCAAATCTAAAACTCTAGAGCCCTACAGTGGTTGGTTTTAATAGTGGTCATGAATCTCGGCAAGCTTTACCGGCAATGTCAAGGGTATGAACCCTAGAACTACGCCTCTGAAGACGGCTTTACCTAACTAGCAATCTTAGCCAAGGTTAACTTGCAGCCATACCTATGAGGATTCCCATCAAAGAACAAAAATAAAATCCAATAAAAAAAATGGCAGCCCGGTGCACTAAAGCTCTCGCATACGCAGGGTCTGGGAGGGGTCCCACCAATTGGTGAATTGTATGCAGCCTTATGCTGTTTTTTACACAAGAGGCTGTTTACAGGACTTGAATCCGTGACCTTTCAGTCATGTAACAACAACTTTACCATTGCGCCAAGGCTTCCCAAAAATAAAATCCACAATCTAGAAAAGTTCTTTTCTTCAACTTATAGTAAGTACTGCTCCTTACTTTAATTGCATATCAACTTAAACAATATTATGATCAATTGATCGTGAAATGAGGTTATATAACAATTTCATTATTGATACTTTTGAAATTGTGTGTCAACAAGCTTTGCCCTTGGATTTACATGACAACCAATATCAAGGCATGAGATCAAAAGACTAGATTAATGAACATACATATTTGGTACCAATGGAGTTGTTCTGACTTTTGGTTCCACCAATTCCCCTATGGCAAATATTCCACCACCACGAATATTGTCAAGGCAGTGTGAAAATATTTTTTTCACCTTTTGAGATGCAGCAAGCTGTGAAAGCACAGAAGAATTCTCCTGTCCAAAACCAATTATTCCATCAAGGGCTTCTTCGGAAGATGCACCCAATGTGCCAGATTGTACAGCGCCACACCTGTCAGCAAGCGAAGACCAACAGAGATGCAAAAGAGGGGAATAAAAATGTCAAGCCAGTGATTTTATTCTTTAATTCTTTATCAATCTAGGAAGATGAATGTTTCTAAATAAATTGACCCACTTAAACTCGCCACTTGAATGGAAAATATTTTAGTACCATAAAACAGTTAATTCAAAAAGGCAACGGAAATTTTGTCTACAGCCGAAGATAACCCACTCATGAGAAAAAAGAACAAAACCCCCTAATTCAATTCAACAACAATGACACTAACACAACATACATGATCGCCGGAAAACTCAACAACATACAATACAATGTAATGGAGTATAAGAAATAACAATTCTCACCCAAAAATGATGCTGCTATTTTGCGGTGCGGTATGGAGATTTCCGTTGATCCGGTCAAAAGTAAGATAGTCCCTGACATAGTATCCAGTAGTTGCACTTCCATCTCCATAAGTTATGCTATAGGGGCAGGGTGTTTCCGCCTTACAACCAGGAATCGGACCATCATATGTGGAAGAGCAAAACTCATGATCACAAGAAATTAACTCTGAAGTATGAGATCCCTTTGGGTCATAGAGAGTCAAGTCCATCTGTTGTAACAACAACAACAATGAAAATACAAAAATTAAATAAGGGGTAAAGTCAACATAACTTTGACTTAGTATCACAATCATATCTTATATATGATGATGATTCTTCAATTGAAAATGCATACATACACCGATTTGGCTTTTCGTAGGACATCTTGAGCACTCAACACAATTCACCCACAGAATATCACTTCCTGTATCAACTTGGACATAGTAGTCCTTCTTTGGAGAGCCAAGCCCAAGTTTAGTGAAATACAACCTAAATCAAATAAACTAATATAAGCATATAATAATGATGAGATAATAACTTCATGTTATAATTTAGCTCAATTTCCATTTTTTCAATCTTTTTTAGATCTTGGTGTGAGGTTTATTAGGAGACAGACAAATAGGGTAACCCATGATTTAGCTCATGCGACCCCGTTTATAGTTAGAGCATGTTTAGATTGGCTTATTTGAGCTTATCTATTGGCATAAGCACTTGTGAGACTGTTTGGAGAACTTACAAAAACAGCCTATGAGTTATGACATGTCCATAAGTTATTTTCAACTTATTTCCATAAGCTCTCCAGGACAGCTTATGAAAACAGCATATAGATTATACGAAAACAGGGTTTGACTTTATTTTATCTAGTATTATAAAAATAGCTTATTCATAAGTTCTTATGCTGAAAACCGCAAAATAAGTTGTTTATCCAAACAAAGTCTCAGTCCCCAAGATTTTATCAAGTTAGACATTGTATTGCTTCAATAATTTTCAACAAAATTAAGTAATTGTACACTGTCAACAAAACATTCATAACTCATAATAATAAAACAAAATTAAGAATTAAATCGGTAAGAATTTGTAAAATTAATAATTAAACAAAACTAACTCATATTTCTACCATTACATTATACTACAGTTAAATTAGATCTAAAATATCTTCACAGCAGGATAAAAAATGAATATATATCATTTTACTCCGTGCATACCAATTAAACTATAGATCATCATCATCATCATCATCATCTTATATAAAACAACTCTAAAGTTAACTCAGTGTTGTCAAATAACCGGAATAGCGCCGTTATGCCACTATTACATATCGGGATTTGGAGCAACCACGACAAAAGCCAATATTCTGTTGTGAATCCATACCACTGAAATAGCGGTGACTATTTGCATATTGGTGATATCGGTTATTGCTTACGTATCATAAGTTATTGTCTCTTATACTGCGCCTAACATATTTTTAAAAACATTAAAAATAAAACAATGCTGATTCGGTAATGAGATGGGGTTTTATATAACCCCTAAACCCTACTACCTAGGTAACCTCTCGTCGCTAAACCGCCTTTCCCTCTTCCTCTTCACTTCAAGCTCCACTCCATATATGTTTGGTATCACGATGGATACATCAGAATTACAATACAGTGATACTAAACATAGATATTTATATTTTGAATTTTAAGTCAATTTTAATTCATGTTTCTGGCTTTCTACAGCAATGTATGTAGCTATGCATCATGCTTTATTAATTGTTCGAACTATTGAGATTTTTAGTTTAATGTCACCCATTTTTTCTTAATTTCCGCTAATGTAATTATTTGTGTGCGGCATGATCTCCTCATCGGATTTTTGGCGATCCACTATTAATAACACTGAATCAACTCTCTATAACTGCTTTTTGGTCGATAATACACACACATCAAATATACAAGAGTTGTCATATTCATTAAATAAATGCAGAAAGTATTCTAATTCTAATTAAATTGATAAGAATAAAGTTGAGTAAAGAGACTCACCCGGTTCTAGTAGGAAGACCATTACCACCGAGATTGAAATCAACGGATGAAAGAAATCTACCACGACGATGATGATCGTGATGTTTAATTCCACTTAAAGTCGTTTTCCGACGCTCCACCTGAAACACCAAATTATCGCCATTCGCAACACACAAAATTTCCAAAGCTAGTATAACCAATAATAATAAATATCTCAGATCCATAATTAATCGATTATTCAGAATGCTTTGTGATTTCAACTTCAGCTTAATGAAAAAATGAAACTGAATTGATTGAAATTGAAATATATGATGTGAAATGCGAGTATGGAGAAGAAAGAAACAAGCTTAACCGACTAAGAGAGGGAAAAAACAGAAAAACAGTAGAGTGAGTGAGTGGGAATGAAATTAGTTATATCTTCATCAATTTAATTTCAACGGCAAACGACGCGTCTAACACGTCGTTAAAGATTATCTTTTCTATGTTTGGAAAATTTTTAGGTTAGAAGTTTCTTTCGTGTCAATTACTTCACGATAAAGGTGGTTTTGGTTAAAATGTCTACAACTTTTTGCTTCTTTTGCTTACTCACTCTATGTGGACTCAAATTTCGATCTATCATTTTCCATCTTGTGTTTTTTTTAGTGTTTGAAAATTTTAAATGTTTAATTATTACTATTTTATAATTATCAAACTACTGGTTTTTTTTTTAAATAAAATTAAAATATTTTAATTTGGTCAATAGACTTATGTATATATATTTTATAATTAGTGAATTTCTTATCGTCCTCAACCATCTCACATGCGCTATGTTTTTATTATTCTTTTTTTTTTTGATTTTATAATATGAAATTTAAAAACATGTTTCGAATTATAGAATTCAAATCATGTCAATATAAAAGACTTGTTTAACCTACTTCTCTCTCGTTTTTCAACCAAAATTACTCCAAAAAAATAGGAAATTTGAATCTTATTTGTTATCCGTCAATGATGTTGGTTTTAGCTAACCTTACAAGTTAATATACCATAAATGACTATGCTTGTAAGTCAACTTTTTATGCTGACATAAGCAATCGACTTGTGGGGCATTTGTTCAAGTATGGTCTTTTGGACTCACCCAAACCCAATACTACCTCATATTGGCAATATAAGGCTCATATCACTACCAATTAACGTATGTTACAGTCTAAATCCATCACCTTCCTCAAGCATAATTTGGCTTGAATGTTTGAGTGTTTTTTACAAGTGCAACCCACACTGCAATTTCCATGGATTCCGACCAAAACCTCCATCAACTGAGCAATTCTATCTCCAATGGAGAATTATTCTATCTTTATTGATAGTTTTAATTCATCACATGAACAGGTATCGATTTGTACCATTTGTACTAGTTATTTTGCACCTTAGGAGATACTTCGATAATACCATTTGATTTGGCCATTTTGTAAACAAAATCAAGTTACGACAATTACGAAAATTTTGTTCCTTTATGATTCATTTTGATGACCAAATCAGGTAACACCAATTAACACTTTTGTCGTGACAAAATTAATTTGTAAAACAAGTCACGTCTTTTCAACAATCATGGTTTCTTTATCCAAAAACCCTAATTTCATGGACATGTTAGCACCAATTTCTTCATGTCTAAACATGATGAGGACGACGATGAAACGTGTCTCCTCCTAGAGGAACAATCAAGGGGTTTTCCTATTCATCAATCACTTTGCATTCTTCCCGGTGAAAGGTTTGAGAATATGGTTAGTTTAGACTGGCCACCTCTTTTTAAGTGGATGATGACAATACCGACATCATTCCTTTTCCTCGTAGTATTCTCATTTGGGGGTCAACTTGTGTTAACGACACTCTTTGTTTCTAGAAAGGCTTTGACACTCAATTTTAAACTATATTGTGGAACCCTATTACCGCAGAATTTAAGATTATTCATCCTAGCTTTCAACCGTACGAAAATATTTGAGTTTAATCTTTCTCCTCATTGATTTTTTTATGATTGTGTTAGAGATGGTTATAAGGTGATTCATAAAGTTCAATATCACTTAGACTTTGAAGGTGATTGGGTTTATTTGCTAAACAATGGTAACTCTTTTTTGGAGACTAGTGTACAAGAGCTATATATGAACACCCACTTTTGGGAGGATAAGGAGATTATAGTAAAGTTGTACGACCTTTTATGGGAGATATATAGTCTCAAAAGTAATACTAGGGGAAACTTGATAGGGTTTATATGCCTGTTTCTTACCCCGTGTGTTTTATCTCTAGTGAACTTGAATGGATTTTGCCACTGGTTGATTGAAGGAAATGATATAGTGTCATTTGACTTTAGCAAAGAGACATTTTTTGCTACTACCTTACATTCTTTGCAACTATCTAGCATTTTTTTAGTTTATAATTTGTTTTAAATTGTATGATAAGTGATAAATTGTAAAACAGTGTCAATTAAATGAAATGAGATTATTGGGATAAGCGATTAATGGAGGTTGATGTTGTTGGAATATTACGTGTGAGTGTCGTTATGTTGTTCTGAATGGATAATTGAATTGTTTGTTTGTGCATAATGGATTGATTATTACTTATTATTTTCTATTCAAATAATAACATATCTTGTGTAAGTTAGTTGTGAGAAGGAACTAGATCAAATACCCTGTAAACAACGTCAATACTCTACAATCTCCTCTTTAGTTTGGCTCTTCGTATTTCCATAGGTCTCCGCTCCTTGGCGATTTCCTCGGCTCAAGAAACATTATACCATCAAATCGATAATGACGATGGATCTATTATGAGAGATGATCTACTCCACATGGAAGCCAAATACATGAAAACAGCAAGCGACGTTGACTGTGCATCCACTTTAGGGGGTCAGTCGATCATGAATGTCTACACATACAATGCCATCATAGGTGTGCTGCACCACACAAAGAGGTTTATTAGAGCTCTCAAATTAATGCATTTCTTTCTTAATAAGGTAAGTATGGTTTGAACTATCGCATCCTACAATTTATTGAGTAATATATGTTGTGATGTGGTTGCATGATGTGACTCTCAATGTTTAAAAGTAAATGATTGGTTACTTGCTTTTCTGACCGACCCCAATTACCTATCAACTTCTCATTAAAGGGTTGATCTATTGTCGGGAGTGTTGAAACAAAAATCTTTTTGATGAATGTTTTAATGATAACAAACTTTATGGAATAAACACTGAGTTTTATAAATAGTGATCTACTGATGTTTGCACTTGAGGCTTTTCACAGAAGTAGACAAGAAGTAATACCAACCAGCAACATCCCAAATTCAAAAGAAGATACAACGATTGTTTGAATCAAAAGAGTGTTGAGTGAAGATTCAACAAGAAGATGAACTTTATGATTAATTGATTCATCATCGTGACCGCACGGTTTTGAACAAAGCCTTAAAGATTTGAGGAATAAAAGGTTGATATTTGAAAGGTACACAAGATCACTCTTAAAGTCATATGACAAAACACAAATTGAGTTGTGTTACATACCTTGACTAACTTCAAGATATGAAGATTCAAGAATGATCTTTAAATAGTTTCTAAAGAAGTTTAAGAAAAAGACACAAAAGTTTCATTCAAGAGAATGATTGATTGTACCTTCATGACCACATACATGCCTAAACTAGAATATCTGAAAGATACTTAATAGACAAGAAACATTGTGTGAAATCACAAAGAGGAATTATGAGATGAATTGCATAATCAACAAAATAATTCAAGGTTAATTAACCGAGAATGTATTGTCATCTCATATAGAAGAGAACATTATCGACTCTGATGAAATAATGTTCTCATGATGAGGAAGCATATTACACTCGAAATTATTCTCATCATTTCATCAAAATGATTAGAATCAACTTTGAAGAGAAACCAATTCATGAATGAATTATTTATTAAGTCATTCATTAATGATATTGATTGGAAAAATATCAAAGAAGAAAATTCATGATGATATTCTTGAAGATTCTATCTTAAAAGATTTAGGATGATCGAAGAATCTTTCATCATTTTTTTTTAAGATATGATTTGGGAGAAAAGAAATCAATCAAAGGAATTTTTACTTTGAGAGAGGTTTTTCATGTTCTTACAAAGAACATTCTGGTCATACAAAGTGAAGAGAACATCCTCACTTGATGTTTTTAAAGATAACACATATTTACATTTATTATCTTGTTATCTACTAATGTGTTTTGTGAGAAATGTTTCATGAGAATGATCTCAAGAATGTTCTTGGCACAACACAAAGAAAGGGCATTCATGCAAAAGACAAAAGCAAGCTTTTATAAGGCAAGGCATCATTTTGATCAAGAAATTAAAATGTGTCTCACCATAAAAGAACATATGACTTATGCTTCTTTCTAGGCCTTAAAGATATTCTCGATCCATTAAGGAAAGAAAAGTCGATTTTTGCTCTTCTCCCAGCAAGTTTTGCTCCCACCTAGCCAAACTGACCAAAATACCTCCGCGCTAGTTAACCAACGCAAGTGTAAGAAAAAAACGAGACTTAGTTTTTACACATACGTGACTTAAGTCACGCTGCGTGAGTTAACTCACGCCGAAATTAACACCTGCGTGAGTTAACTCACGCTGGTTTTGTTTTTGCATTTTCACAATGTACTTCCTCCTTCTTTTAGCTTAAACATAGATGCAAGCACCACTCATGAATCTCCAAATTCAATTTACTAAACGACAATATCTAATCTTTTATACCAACATACAAAATCCCAATGTCATTATAGACATCATTCTCTTCTAGGTTATAGTGTCTTTTTAGCACATGTCAATTTTGTTCTCATTTTCATTCTCTAATAAACCTTTGCATTCTTCATTTTTTTTCCTTGTCTTTATTCTTCTTACTTTCATTGCAAATCACCATCTCTACCTTTGTTAGCTTCTCTGCCTTTAAAGCCTCAACTTCCAAATCAGTTCTTATAATCACAACATTTAAAACCCACTAAACCCTCGTTAGCTTCTCTGATTGACAAAGCACATGCCACTTGTGCAGATAAAAGCCCAAACCAAAGAAGTGAAAATGCAAAAACAAAACCTGCGTGAGTTAACTCACGCATGTGTTAATTTCGGCTTGAGTTAAATCATGCAGTGTGACTTAAGTCACGCATGTGTAAAAACTAAGTTCGGTTTTTTTCACACTTGCGTTACTTAACTAGCGCAAGGGTATTTTGGTCAGTTTAACTGGGTAGGAGCGAAACTTGCTTGGGGAAGAGCAGAAAACAAATGATCATAAGAAGCAAAATATCTCTTATCCAAATGACATACACATGAGATCATAACATGACATCACACATGTCACTTCCTAATGGTTGTTTTCACACAAACAAGAAGGCAACACCTTGCACATGTGTGTGACTCTCTCTTTTGCAAAGCTGGAACATTTTTCAAGTGAAAATTAAACATGCTTTTCCATCAAGCAACATGTTGGAGCGCAAATGCATTTCAAAATAAAACAAAGCCTGTTGTTTTATTAAGTGGAAAACAAGTTTCCAAAGGTTCTATAAATAGAGGAAGACATTCAAGTCTAAAACCAAGAGTTTGAAATACAAAGCATCTATCTTTCTCAAGCAAAAAGCTATCAAACTCTTCATCAATCTTTCGACAGACACAAAACAAACTCCATAATCTTTCACTATATTTTATCTTTATCTCATTTAATTGAGAACATCTTTTTGAGTTTGTGTTTGTAAAATATCTCTTTTGTTTGAGATATCATTTAAAATCCTTTTTGTTTGAGATTCATTTTTCTACCAAAATCCATCATCATACAGAGTGTAATCTAGATCTCAAGTCTATTGGGCTTAATAGTTTGAGATAGAAGAGTTCCAACATTTCTTGTGTGATCAAGAATTGTAGAAGCCAACTGAGGTCGATAATACATGGGTTATGGACTGATCTGGTGTGATCAAGACCTTATAGTGCTGGTTAGAAGTTTCTAATAGCCGAATACTATAGTGGATAATCTCGCACGAAATGTGGGGACTGGAAGTAGCCTGGTTTGGTGAACCAGGATAACTCTCTTGTGTTATACTTCTCTCTCCCCCCCCCCTCTCTCTCTCTTATCTTTACACGATATACACACACTATCACACACATTAATATTTAATTATCTCCCATAAATATCTAACGATAAACTAAAGTTTAAAACCAGCTTATAATATTGTATTATCATTCTCCCTTTATGTCAATCATTCTCCAGAATATTCTGGTCCTTGTTAAAACAAATTAAAACAGTTAAGCTTTAATTCAACCAGAACATTCTGGTTCTTGTCAAAACTATTTAATCATTTAAGGTTTCTTTAATCTAGAACATTCTAGTCCTGTTTAAATCAATTGTTATATATCTAATACTCTAATCTTGTTAGACTAACATTTACTAGGAACCTTCTTGAGTATATAAACTCATTTAAGTTGCAAGACTAAATTTTAAAAGGGTCACAATTCAAAGCCCCCTTTTTTGTGACTATTTCTTCCACTTCAGGGAGAACTCTCAACTAGATGTGGAACATCGATTTTGCATTGTCGGGAGGATCCTTAACCAATGACGAAACCTCTGTTTTGACATTGCTGGAAGGATCCTCAGCTAGAGGTTGAAACTTGGCTTTGTGATTACTGGGAGGATCCACAACTGAAGGTGCAATGTCTGACTTCATATTAGCAAGATGATCCACAAACAAAGGTGTAATGACAGGTGTCAAATTAGCGGAGGGATCAATATAAGCATCCATATCTAAAACAATGCATACAATTTTAGAAAAGAAATATGTTTATGTAAAGCTAATGTTCAAATTTTATAATCCAAACTAGGTATTTAAAATTTCAAATTATATAACCCAAACGACGTCAATACAAACATCTTAACCTTAATGAAACTAGAACACATAGAAATGGATTGAGGGAGGTTTTAAAATCACATTCTTTGCATTCAAACAAAAATAGTGTGTACAGAGTCGAACAATGATTGAACTGTGCTTAGAAATCAATATTTCATTCAAGATGAGGTGTTTTTCTTACATGCTTTAGAGAGAAAGAAGAGAAAGTTGGTGAAGGTGTGTCGTGGGAAACATGCACTTACATACATATCAAAATGTTTCAAATTCTATAATGAAAAAAACCAAAAAAATGTTCATTGAGTGTATAACTTCAAATGCGTAATTTTGTAAAAAAATTTTAAAAATTACACATGAAGGGTTCAATTGACAAAAATATTGCATTCAAATTTTATAATACAAAAAGTCCAAAACAAGTTTTAAATTGTATAATGTAAACAAGGATAAAATCGAAAACTTTAAGTGTACGCGAGAAGCGCTAAGCGAGCAGAGTCTGCATCTACTCCAGTTCCATATATTTCCAGCTCTGAAGCTCATATACTTCAAAATAGATGACGTACCGATATCCGATACGTATCATGCACAAATACTTGCCTGATACACCCTGATACGTATCAGAAGAGTATTTGGAGATTAATTTTTTATTAAAAAAAACAAATGTCCGATACTTTTTAGATACATTGAGATACACGAGGTATAGGCGGTGGAAATTTGATACGCGGGGATATGTGGTGTTTCTATTATTTATGGAATATATGTAATTGACTGCGTAACATTGTTTTCCTTGTAGGATATCTCATATATGCAATTGACTAATTCTCTTTATTATCAATATTACTTATATTTCTATTGTTGTCCACCGCATGTTTTGTGTCTTTTTGTTCGTTTGAGAACGTTGTTATTGTTAATTATCTTGTGAAGACAATTCTATTGTTGTGGCTTATCGTTGTTCTATGTCTGTTTGGTCTAGGATGATTTTGCTCTGTTTTTTTTTTTTTACTTTTGAGTTTTTAGCCCATCAATTGTATTTTGAGATTTAATATGTAGTTTAAATTTATTTTTTTATTAAAGAATCCCAGCCACATCATACCATCAATTTAAAAAAATTTCAGCATCGGTGTTGTATCGTAACGGCTAAGATTAAAATAACAAAATAAATAAATTATTGTTTTGAGGTAAAAGAAAATGAAAACACATTTGAAACACAACTTCCTGAACAGACAGAGTTTCATCACGTCTCTCGCCGCCGTATCCAACTCATTGTCTCGCCGGCGAGAAACATGTTTTCTAATTTTCAAACTTTTAATATCGGCCATTGAAAACTTTCGTAGCCACGTGTTGAAGATCTGTGCGAGTGACTAGATAACCGAACATATAGAAAACTGTAGCAGATCCACACACGGCCGAGAGGAACGTTGTCTCTAGAAACTACGGGCACCCTTTCGTTGCATCATTCATAACCTTGTCGCCACTGTAGCGAATAGAAACCCAGAAACTGTTCCAAGAAAACGATGAATTCTGAAAATGGCTACGAAAGCCACAATCAACCGCAACCGCAACCGCAACCTGCTGGTACACTCTAACTTCTCTCTTTCTCCTTTTCATCTCAAATCCGCAGCAATTTTTGGTTTAACTGAGCTTGTTACGCAACGCAGGTGAAAATGTCGCCGAAGTTGGATGGTACGTTCTTGGAGAGAATCAACAACAACTTGGTCCTTATATCTTCTCTGAGGTGCAAGGTAACTTCACTTCTCAGATTCTCACCAAACAAAGCCTTGTGTTTATGTTGAAATCAAACTTATAATAATTACTTTGCTAATTTACATTTCAGAGCATTTCTTAAATGGATACCTATCAGAAAATACACTTTTATGGTCTGAAGGAAGATCTGAATGGCAGCCTCTCTCTTCAATTTCTCAATTATGGGATGAAATTAACCCTCAAAGACCCAATTCGTCTTCAACTGCAGGTATAACTTTTTGAATTTTTTTTTCATACACTGTCAGCATATCGCATGAGGCACGCACTAATGACCATTTTACAACCATCATGAGGTGATTTGAAATCTGTATCTTGAGGTTATGATTGATTGGCAGTGTAAAAATTCTTTACACTAATGGTGTATATGAATTAAAGCTTAACTTTTTTCTAACTTCTATTTTTTAAAATTGATTTGCTTTTGGGTTTTTTGTTATTATTATTTACTGTGGACTTGGATACAATGTGACTTGTTATGTAGTTTATGCTGAGGCTGAAGATGTGGACGAGTTTGAAAAATGGCAAAAGGAGATTAAGGAGGCTGAGGCACAAGTGGAAGCTTCAGAATTCAGTGGTGGTGGTGTAGGAGAAGACGTTGAGAGACCTTCCACACCGCCTGATGGTGAAGAAGAATTTACTGATGATGATGGGACATATAAGTGGGATAAGAGTCTTAGGGCATATAAGCGGGTTCCTCAGGTTGGTACATGAGCTTTACATCATTATTATGTTCATCTATGCAATAAGCGATGTTCTTTGTTATATTATGAATAACATGAGATAGGTTTAAAGCTTAACTAAATTTTGATGCCTAGGATTTGGGGTTAGGTTTAATCAAGTTGTTAACCTTAGAGTTTTAACTATTATGCTCGAACCTTATGTGGTTCATAGGGCTGGTGTTCTTTATCTTAAACTGTTCTTTTGTACCTGATTTATTGAATACATTGGTTTTGAAATGACAGGTTCTTGTTTTAGATTTTGCATAGGTCACATAGGATCCCTGAAGGTGTAGCCCAGTGGTATGGGTTGGGACACTGAAGGTGTATTAAGGTGGACCCGACTCTAGTGTTCGACCCCTGTTGCTAAAATTTCCATCCCTCCCTAACAAACTAACTAGTAACTATTAACATTTGTCTATCTTAAATCGATAGTTTATGTTTGGCATCTTGTCAAATTGGTTCTTCAGACTCTGTAAAGCACAGACAGTTCATTTGGCAGAATCAAAACGAAAAAAATGAACCTTCTGTCTTGTTGATGGGATTTGTGTTATCTCATGCTATTCATTTTTGTCTGCTGTTTTTAGTGATTTGTGTCATAACAATTTGTTTTGCTTAAGAATATTAAAACAAGTGCACACTGCCAAAATAGTTCTTAAAAAATCTAAACCAAACAGACACTGCTATAAGGGGATAATAGAAGTCCGAAACAATTTTTTAAGGAAATGTATCCATATGGAAATATTTCTTTTTCTATCAATTTTATAACCAAAACTTTGATGGATAAAGCAATTACTTATTCAGAAAATAGATCTGCCGTTGCTTAGTATATGATCTGTATTAATCTCAATTTCCCTAGGTTTTATTTTATTGAAACCAAGGTTGTTGATTCTCTGAATGTATTTCTAGTTAAGCTGTTTTTTATTTTTTCTTTTGGGTGAGATCAATGAAATTGTTACGTGATAGGAGGAGGCCACGTCTGGTAGCGCTTTGCCTTATGGGGTTGAAGAGATGACCTTTTTGAAAGAAGAGGAAGTTTTTCCGATTGTAACTGATTCTGATGCCTCTAAAATTGTTGAAGATAGTTCAAAATCGAGTGTTTCTGCAACTTCCATAAAGGAAGAAACAACTGAAGCAAAAAATACCAGTGCGGTAGCTGTTGGGAAGAGGAAGCATTCAGATAAACCAGAAGAAAAGAAGGTATCCGCCGCTATCTGTTCATCTTATTTATATAAATGGCTTCACCCCGCTTAATTTTTCTCATCTTTGTTGCTTTCACTTAGAAATGAGGACCTCTTTTGGGAAATAAATGACATCTCTATTGACCTCTTTCTGTTCCAGGAAGCTAATAAACCTCCTGACAGTTGGTTTGAATTAAAGGTCAATACACATGTTTATGTCACTGGGTTGCCTGAGGATGTTACTATTGATGAAGTAAGCATTAACTTTTGTTTCACTTTACCTGAAACTACTTATATTCATTGCAAAAACTAACATGGGCAATATTGTAGGTTGTGGAAACATTTTCCAAGTATGGAATTATAAAAGAGGTACCTTTTTATTCCTATATTCCCTTGTTGAATTGTAAAATCAAACTATAATGCTAGGTACATATCGGTGTTTCATGTTTAGGATTACCGTAAAAGTATCTGTTATATTTAATTAAGGAAAACACAATCGGCACTGTAAAGTATATTGCCAAAAGTATGGATTAACATTTCTACACATGGAAGACCAAAATATATTGCATATTATCAGGTTTAACCTTTTAAATGCTTTCATGTGATTTATTTATTTATTTATTTATGAATGGCCATATATTTTTTATGAGGATTTGGAGAGCCCCTTCCCTTTTCTGGGCACATGTGCTCAGCAATACACTGACCAAAAAAAAAAAATAACACAAGGCCAAGCAACTCCTTAGAACTAGCTCTCACCAAAAGTGTCTTGCCAAAGATTAAAAGGGCGACCCGGTGCACTAAAGCTCCCGCATACGCAGGGTCTAGGAAGGGGTCCCACCATTTTTGTTGTATTGTATGCAGCCTTACCCTGTTTTTTACACAAGAGGCTGTTTTCAGGACTAGAACCCATGACCTTTCAGTCACATGACAACAACTTTACCAGTTGCGCCAAGGTTACCCTCTGTCTTGCAAAAGATTGTTGTTTAAAAAAAAAGTTCATTATAAGGTGGTAATCTGTGAATGTTCTTGAAAATATCAGACTAGCTATTGGAGGTTTTGGTAGCTCATCCCAGCTTCATATGAATTGCATGATTGAACTGATTCTGTTTGAAACAGGATCCAGAAACCAAAAAGCCCCGTGTTAAGCTCTATGTTGATAAAGAGACAGGAAGAAAAAAGGGAGACGCATTGGTTACATATCTTAAGGTAACTCTTTCTCTAGTTCTGCCTGTGATACATAGCTTTGAATTTGTCAGGGTTTGCAATTATACATTTGCGTATATCAGGAACCATCAGTGGCTCTAGCAATCCAACTTTTGGATGGTGCGCCTTTTCGGCCTGGTGATAAGATTCCGATGTCTGTCTCCCTGGCTAAATTTCAGCAGAAAGGTAGGCTTAACTTAATTTTTTATACTTCATTAGCAGTGTTTTTATAATTGTACTTGGCTATAGTAAATCCACCTGTCAAAATCATAGTTTAGTTAACTATCACTCCTGCTGGTGCCTGATGGAGCTTTCTTTATATATGCAGGAGAGAAGTTTGTATCCAAGCAAGTAGACAAAGACAACAGACGGAAAAAGAAAACGAAAAAGTTGGAAGACAAAATGCTTGGATGGGGTATGCTTGGTTGCCAACTTTATTCAAGTTGATCTTTCAGAAAATTTATTAATCCCCAATTCATCTTAATTTTAGCCTAATTCCCCTTTTTCATTTAATATAGGTTTACCTTCTTGTAGATATTTTTCCAATTTACCAGATGGTGTAAATGGATCAATACTTTAACCCATGTCCGTTGATCCTTGAGTTCACTGAGTGCATTTTGGAGCTAATTAATTGATTTCTCATTGAAGTTTATATGTCTTAGAGCCAGTTTCGATAAACATTTCCATAAATACTGATAGGAAAAGAAAAATTGACATGTTCTTGTAATGACTACAAGTCTTCTAACTAATAGCTCCTCGCATACCTTTATATCAACTTTTGCATCTCAGCTTTTTAAGAAGCTACCTCATCTAGCTTTTTCATAAGTATCTATAGATTCATATTTCATAAGTTAGGAATCAAGTACTTATCTCGATTAAGAAACTTCCATAAGCTCAAAGCTAATTCAAATTTGGATATAGTCTTTGAATTGTATATGTACCGTAAACATTGAAAATTATTTAAAAAGATTCGTGCTAGAATCTATCCATGTCTTCCAATTTGCTTCTGGTGAGTGTGAAGCAAGAAATCATGCTGTGGTCAAATGTTAAAAATCTTTCCATCTCAGTTGTATGTTTAGTTTAGAGTTTTTGGCTGATTTGGAGTTTCTGGATTCATTTTCTCAGTTGAGTTTCTCATTTACTCTGCTTATTGTGTACTAATGTGATTTTCATTGTATGGCACAGGTGGTCGTGATGATTCAAAAGTTTTAATTCCAACAACTGTTGTCCTTCGCTATATGTTCAGTCCTGCTGAAATGAGGGTTGATATTACTGAGTTTTTCTTGTGTCTTATATACAATTATCACACCAGTGCATCGCTACACATGTGACCATAGCTGCCCATCATTTTGGATTTGGTTATATTGATTACAGAAACAAACTTCTATTAAAAAAAATTGTTTAGAAAGTTGTCTTGTAATTATAGAAATTAAAGATTACAGCATCATTGATTCTTTTACTTTTAACAATTATAGTAGGATTTTCTACTTCACATACTACAGTCAATTTCAGTTTGCTCTCTCAGTATTGCAATTTGTTGGTGCATTTTCTCATATTAGACACTTTCTAATATTGCCTAATCTGTTCAGGCTGATGAAAATTTGCACTCAGAACTAGAAGAAGATGTTAAAGAGGAATGCACGAAGCTTGGACCTATAGATGCAGTCAAGGTAGTCAATCTTTTATGCCTTAAAAGATTAATGTAATTGATACTCTTCATAGATCTCCTTTAACCATATCCTATTTTCAGGAATTTTTGTGCCCCATACCTGTACCAATAACAGTGATACTACTTTCTGTTCTTAGATCTGTGTTCCTATTGTATTTGACTTTTAATTTTGCTGCTGTAATTCCATGTTTGCTGCAGGTATGTGAGAATCATCCTCAGGGTGTTGTTTTGGTTAAATTCAAAGACAGAAAAGGTGCTCAGGCGTGCATAGAATTGATGAATGGAAGATGGTAATTAAATCCTTGAAAGTTTATCTGTTTTCTTCCTCTGCACTTTCGCAGTGATTTTTATGCTTTATTAACAAGTTACCTTGTCATATAAGCAGCATAGCCTACTTGGCATGTTGACTTTCTTTTGTTGGCCTTCTCTACATCTTGTTTTAGTATTTATTCAACCAATTAAGGTACCATTAAATGATTAAAATAGTAACGTAACTTGTTTTGGATATGCTAAACCTATGAGCTTTTTCGAGGGTTAGGCATTAATATCAGTAAGGTGGAATGTAGTGAAACATTTTCCTTGTGGGTAAGGCATAGGGATAGAGCTGTCGTCTTAATTCTTACTGTTACAGTGTTGCAATGAAATTGGAATTTTAAATTTACTGAAAAAGTAGAAGAATAGCTTCATTTTTTAAATGCTTTCACTTTTCATTTTTACATATCCCGAGGATATTAACTTTTGTCATACTTTTTCTGGTGTATTTATCAGGTTTGGTGGTAGACAGATACATGCCAGTGAAGATGATGGTTTAATTAACCATGCCACGGTCCGGGATCTAGAGGAAGATGCTAAGCGATTGGAGCAGTTTGGTGAGGAACTTGAAGGTGAATGAGTTAGGCGAATAATATTGAACCAGATTCACAGTTCCTAATAAGTCCAGGCCTTGAAATATTGCAAGAACCCCGAAGCTCATGGATTACTACGTCATTGTCCTTGCTTTTTGCAGTTTTGCAAATCACAATGATATATTAGTTCTCTTGTATCATTGGAAAAGAAAAAGGAAATTATAGGAGGAAATAACTTACTAATTTGACTGCCACATCTTATTTGGAAAATTGTGACATTCGATACGTGCAGCATCCAAATCATGAGTATTATGACACATGACAATGTAGTTAGATTTGAACTGTTTGATGAATTTAATTAGTAGCCGAATGGGAGTTGCATTCGATAATGATGTTATATTGTTGCATTAGATGATGGTATTATATTGTTGCATTGCATTTGATGATGTTGGTTGTTATAATGTAAAAAAGCTGCAACTTGCCATGTGATGTGAGATTAGTATTGATTTGAGAAATAGATTTTCTGCAGTTGCAAATTTTGATAATCTGATGAGTTATGTTTTAAAGCTGATTTATTGCAATGTATTGAGCCATTTGATCTTTAGTGGGCAGTTGAGGATAGAAGACTGTAACTGCAGAGAATTTGGGACCGTTAATTTGATGACTGCAGTAGATTTCACAATTTTCTTTTTTCACCAATTCAATGGATGAAAAATTTACTGTACCATTTAAAATAGCTTGTTAAATAAAAAAAATATTTTACCAACAATAACCTAAGCGCTACTTTGCTCACAAGTTTCACATATGTATATACAGTACTAAGATGTGGAAAAGATGATCATGCATGATGATGATGATGATATAGACAAGTGGGTTCGAAAATATGATCAACATATTGAAAGATAGCAACCTATAATTTTAGTATCTAATTATTGAGTTAAAGCGACATTTACTATTAGAGTGAAGTTGGTTTACCCTAATAGTATATGTTCTTTTTTTTGTTTTTGCATTTCCTACTAACAAAATCATGTGACTCTGTTAAAAAATGATATGGCAAATAGAAAGCCACGTGAATGTTCATATACATACATGGGTTTTTTATAATTTGATTTGGTATTGTGTCAGATTACGAAGTTCAGTTAACATGGTCGTCAATCCTAGTCAACATCCCCTTAATTGTTGTTGTTGTTTGCTATGCCTTCACAAACTTTGCTTTTTAAGAGGTAATTTTTAAAATTTTAAGATTGGTCACAATTCTAACTATGAGTGGTGGTACTGGTAGCAGAGTATTAAGTAACCCAAATTTTAGTTGAAATGAAAGAGGAATGTAAATTGAACATCGGTTCAAAGGGTATCTATATTGGTTTGGAAAAGTGTACATGATTATGGAATGATTTACAATCTTTGACTTCTGATGTTGGTAGTTTCTTGCACCTGATGTTTAAAGCTGCCGACACCCTCCACACTAATAAACCCTTCCTGCCTGTTACAATCTTATGGAGTATTTGGAAGAGTGAAATTTATAGCTATGAAAATGAGATGATACCATTGAAGCTTCCATTCACGTCGTATACCATTCTTGAGCGATGATCATTGATTGAAAACTGGTGCAAAAAGTAAGCACTCAGTCACCTTTCTTGTCTCACTGTATACTTTGATGGAATAAAGTATTGGGTGCATTTAACATGGGAAAGGTGAATTTTAACCTCTAAATATTGGTCAACAGGTTGCAATTTTTTGTTTGTTTTTGATGGTTTTGACAAAAAAAAAATTGAGTGGAATATTAAATCAAACTTTGAATTACACCTCCCATCTAAAACAACATTACTATCTACACCACTAAAAACAATAATCAAAATGACAAAATCAATACACTTCACCACCCTCACTCACGTGTTTCTCTTCTTTAGAAACTCAATTTCCAACGAGAAACAAAAACTCAATTCACTGCTTCAAATTCAATGGCAATCACACACATGTTCAACTGAAAATTGCAATTATCTCTGAAAGTTAAGCTGAGATCTATGCCACAACGTTTTTCCTACAATGTTGCGAGGAAGAGATTGAGCTCAGAACTGTATAGCACAAGCTTTTTCCTACCATTCCATCCTGTTTATTGGATCATATAAACAACATAATTTCATCATTTTTTTTTATTTTTTCTAAACCTTCAACAACACAACACTCACATCTTATTCAATTTCTCACAAAAGCAAACCCGACCCATTCCTTAAAATCATCAATTACCTGTTTTTTTCCATTAATAGCGACCAAGTTGTTTACTTGAAGCAGTTAATAAAACAAAGCAAGTAGCTTTTGAGAGTAGAAAGATAAAGGTCCCTGTTCTATTTTTGACAAAAAAGTTTCAAAAGTTGAGAGTAGAATGGAAACAAAACAAAGCACGATTTTGGCTGCGTTAATGCTTGCCGAAAAGGAGAATGGTGGTCATGGTGGTGTGTTGTTGGAGAAGAAGGTGGAATCGTTTTGTGTGAAATGTATAGTCAGAGTCAGATTAATTCTATTGCCACTTGACATGATATTGACCCTTGGATGTATCTTATAAAATAAAATTAAAATCAAATTTTGCCAAAAAAATAATAATTATATTCAATTTGTGGTGGGGTCTAAATTTTTATGGTGTTGCAAAACCAAAAAGTCTACAAAGGGTAGCAAGTCTTAGATCTCAACCATTCAATTTTTTTATTATTAAATCAATGGTAAAAAAGTCACTTTTCTCATGGTGGAAAAGGATTAACCTTTTCCATGGTAAGTGCCACCTAAAGTATTAACCTAACAAATTAACTACTAATATTTACCATTGAAAAAAAAGAAAGAAGTATACTCTTGTTGAATGACATTGTCATAGTCAAAGGAAAGTCAAGTTCAATATTGCATCATATGCTTTTCCTCCCACTAGAAAAGAGTTGATATTAGAGTGTGTCTTTCGTGAAGATCATAGTTGTTTTATGCTAGCCAAGACATTGTGTGTCTAAAATTTATATGCTAAATTAGATTGTGTATCTTCTTTGTTCTATGTTTGGCCAGGACATTGTGTGTCTCCTTATCCTCCCTTTAATATAATTTAGGCAAAATTACACGATTAGTCCCTTAACTTAATTTTAGGTAACACTTTAGTCATTTACCTTTTTTTTGTCATAATTTAGTCATTTATGTTATAAAATGACAATATCTTATCATTTTTCATATGCACACTTACCATGATAATTCTTAGAATTCTAAAAATTCTAAAATTATTGTCACGGATTCTAAATTATATCAAATTCTAAAAATTCTAAAAAATTCTTCTTTTATTTTAAATACGGATGCACACTTTTTTTGCGAAAAAATTTAGTGACAAACAATTCACCTCTTAAAGTAAATAAGTGGGGTATTCATGATTAAATCCCAGAACACTATGTGACGCCTCTTCACACTTTTTTTCTTCTCATCCATCATAATTATGATCTTTGACTAAGTGATTTCTTTATGTGCACAAGATAATCTAAATTATTAGATGAAAAATGATTATTGTACATTAGTAGAATGTATACACCTTAAATTATATGTCATTTTGGAAAATAATTTGTTCCAAAT
>Ga0315915_1001107_pt1 | contig 31600 bp, 9 predicted proteins | sample MpolbnodulesMG_FD_207738 | JGI IMG/M metagenome (GOLD analysis project Ga0315915, IMG submission 207738) | Medicago polymorpha root nodule microbial communities from Los Angeles, California, United States - branched nodules | ecosystem: Host-associated > Plants > Roots > Nodule | place: USA... | reverse complement strand
TAAAGGTTTTAAATCGCAGTTACATCATGATCATTGATACCTTGAAGAGACATGGTCAAATGTCACTGATGGAACTCAATTGCGGGCACTTTCATGGTCTACATTGTGGTGTGAACCTTTTTATAAAACCCTGATTATAATAGGAAAAAGAAAAAAAAGTCGTATTGTTTTCTCGTGGCAAAGGTTGTACTACTTCATAAAAGTGATGTAGTTGTTAAGCAATATATCAACTGGAAGTTTTTGGATTTGACTAGGAAGTGGGATTTGTTAACTAGGCTTTGCTGGTTACCACTTACCAGTATCAGAAGATTCAGAACATAATTTGAAAATTCAACTCTCATTAATGTGAAAAAAGTTTATGCTCTGTTTATAGTGCCTTTTTAATATTTTATTTGATTGCCACCGCAATGAGAGGAACAATGTTGTGTTGTTTTATTTACCATTGCATGACTTTACATTGGTTAAAGAGTGGAAAAGTTTCATTGGTGAAATATTGTGTTTCTAAACTATTTGTGGTGAAATATCTGATGCTGGTTAGTGGTTAATGGGGATGATAGGCATAACATGGTTTTACTAGTCCTTAGCAAGTTTCATTGGTGAAGTGAACTATATGCTGCACAGCCGCAGATGGTTATCATGTGCAATCTTGTATAGTTATAATGTTTAGTTGTTCACTGCAATATGTTTATTCAATGAATGTGTTTAAAGGTGCGAATTTCTCTGAACTATATTTTTTGACACCCTAATTTATTCTATGTTGCAGAATGGACTTCTCTATACAGGCGGTGAGGATCGAAATATCACAGCATGGGACTTAAAGAGTGGAAAAGCTGCATATTGCATAGAAGAGGCCCATGCTGCCCGTGTAAAAGGTATTGTTGTGCTCAGTGATGAGGCTACAGGGGATGATGAACCATACCTAGTAGCATCTGCATCATCTGATGGGACTATACGTGTATGGGATGTTCGAATGGCTGCCACAGAGAAGCAAAATCCACTAGCTGAGTGTAAGACACAGTCAAGGTTGACATGCCTTGCTGGATCGTGTCTGAAATGTAAGTTGAAAAAATTTGAATCCACGAATAACCTTAGCCCATATTGCTTGAACTGCCTTTTTTGCCTGCATGTTTAGTTTTTAAAATTCATGAGTTTGCTGTTGTATATAAACCTTAATGAGCGCCTTTGAATATCATAGTGAGACTTACGGGTAGTGAGACTTAAGTTTTGTGAGAGAGATCTTATTAAAGGAAATCTATGCAAGGAGATACTCTTGGGAATGGTTCAAACCCTTGAAATATTTCAATTTCAGAAACCTTCTATCTGAAATAGAAGTTGAATGTAGCCTGGTAAACAAGCCAAAATGTTTTATTTTGTAAGAAACAGTGCGTTGGGTTGTGTTGGAGTTTAGGAATTCTCCTTTCTGGTTAATTTTTAGGAGTAGTTTCTATAGCAATCTTCATAAGTGGTGCTGTGGTTTGTGTTGGTTCCTTACAGTTATGTTAATTTTATTTTAAATGTTCCTTTGTGCAGCCAAACAACCCCAAGTTGGAAAGAATAATGCAGAAGTTGAAGATAAAAATCAAATGGTGACAGATCAATAATTTTTTTGATGGGATGCTTGAGAAAATCGTTTTGCTGTTCGATTAAGTGGCTTTGACACCCTCATAAATCTGTGGCATTCTATGTGATGGTTTACTATCTATTTCCGGACAAGTCTACTAGAAAGTTGAAACAAGAGAGGGTTCATATTACTATTAATTTTTCAGAATATCTGTTTTCATTTAATATTATAGTATATGAAATTTTTCCATTAGATGGGGAAGTCATTGATATTGTGATCTTTAAGTATTTTTTTTTTTATCACCGTTTGATTTAGGAATCGTATACCAAATCATGTGAATCTAAATCTTTTCTACAATATGTGATTAATCATGACCTTTTCTCTGCCCTGAAATCCTGAATAATCAAATGATTGGAGGTTAAAATGTTTTCATATGTGATTTTTTTACAGTGATAAAATGGAATTAGTGGTGGTGCAGTTATTTAACGCTAATGCCTTCAAAAGAAACAAAAGCCATGTGTTAGTTCTCTGGTAAAGCTATGAGGGACACTACGGGATGGGGTTCTAACTTTGAATTTTTCACTTTCATCACTTTTCCGTTGCTTCAAAAATAAAGTGATTACAACCTAATTACGTAAATTAATTACCACCGTTGAAATAAATGACTATAAAAAAGAGACTCGTTTTTATCTTTTGAAGAAAAAAGAAGTGATTCGTTGATGACTTGATATAAAAAGAGTTAAATGATGTTTACCTTTTATCATTTGAATGCATTTTGGTTTAACTTTTGTAAAAGAACTTTGGATTCCAACTTGTAATTTGAAGATTATTCGGTTTAACTTGGATTTCAACTTGTAATTTGAAGAGTATTTGGTTTTAGATGTTTGTGAATTTTGACAATACAAAATTCACTCAAATTATAATGGACAAATTTACCTTAAATTTTGAAATTTGATGTCACAAGGGTTAAAAACCAACAATTCTTCAAATTACATGATTGAAATTTAAATTTTTATTTAAGAAATTCTAACTAATTCTTAAGAGCACTCTTTAACAACATTAAATAGTATTATAGAAAATAATAAATTCAATGCTCTAAAAACTAAATTATTTGACTTTTTCAATAAACATTTTATTAATTAATTTTTTTTAAAATGTCTTTAAAACACTCTTTATCAAGTTCAATATTTATTTATATTTTATATAAACAAATCAAAAGTCGCAACAAATGTCCAAATAAACAACTTTTTTTTAATCCATATAACAAAATGATGAAACGTGCGAGAAAAGAGAGAAATGTGCGAGAAACAAAGAGATTTTGAATCTCTGCTCCTAAAGCTTTTCTGTTTCTTTCATATTTCTCTTCTTTCCATCAACTCTACCTTAAAATGAAAATTAATGAACCCTGTGTAGTTTCTCAAACTTCTCAACAAACATATACATTGTGCAATACTTGAACCAGATCTTTCATAGTTTTTTCTTGGGTTAATAGGTCTTTACCCCCCTGTAATATAAGTCATTTTCGGTTTTTTCCCTGTAAAATATTTTTGTTTTGATTTACCCCCTAATAGGCCAAACAAAAAAGAAAAATTCTTGAAAAAAAAATAAAATTGGTTTTTGTTTGGCCTATTAGGGGGGTAAATCAAAACAAAAATATTTTACAAGGGGTGAATCAAAAAAAATATTTTACAGGGGGAAAACCAGAAATAGCCTATATTACAGGGGGTAAAGACCTATTAACCCTTTTTTCTTTAAAGTTATAATGATCTGAGTGAGATAGAAGAGGAATACTATTCCAGATCTTGTTTTTGCTTCAACTATAATTTTGGATTTATATTGCATGTTTCATATTGCTTGGTGTTGATTTCTACAACATTGATATTTTTCATTGTAGAGATGATAATCACCTATTTTTAAAGCAATGAATGATATTTGAACAACTATTTGGTGACAATTCTGTGACAAACTTCATTTTCTCTTTTGCTATTTATCATAACGTGACTATGAGAGGGAAGGTTGTCCAAAAGTTGTCGATCATACAAATATCATTTCTCTAAAAATAGATTCCATCTATATATTTAATTTGAACACAGGGGGAGTGTATTGAATTAGGATTTTAAAAGACAGTTTTTGTTTAAAAAAGTCTTAAGGATTTTAAAAGATCTTGCATGATTTTAATGACTTTCATGATTTTAATGGATTTCAATGGATTTACATCATAAGATTTTAAAGGATTTGAAATGATTTTATAAGACTTCAAAAGATTTTATGAATTTTAAGGATTCATTGGAAAGAAATGATTATAACACACTTTTTTCACAATATTCTCAATATAGACTCTTATTTATTTTATTATTTTTACGAGAAAGTTAGAGAGAAAGGAGGGAGAGAGAGAGAGGAGGGGGGGGGGAGGAAGAGGGGGAGAGAGAGAGAGAGAAGAGAGAGGGAGGGTAGAGAGAGATGAATAGAGGAGAGAGATAGTAAAATCTTAAAAGAAAAAACAATCTTAAGAAATTTCATGTTTTTATGAGAGACTTTTTCGTGCCAAAATTTAACTAGAAAATCCATCAAAATCCATTTTATAATTTTTTTTTTAGAAATATGAATGATTTTGAATACCACGAGACTTTTTTTAAGTGATGAAGAGCCTTGATTGAATACCACAATACTTTTTTAAAATGACAAAGAGTCTTGATTGAATACCACAAGATTTTTTTTTTAAGTTGTAAAGAGTCTTGATTGAATACCACAAGACTATTGGATAATAAAAAAGTCTTTTAAAATTCCTTAAAATCTCAATCCAATACACCCTCCTAAGTGCTTAAGTGCTCAAAATTTACTTTATTTTTTATCCATACCTTGATGTGTTCTGACTTTTGAGGCTTGTTAATAGGTTCGGATGTCAATTTGATGAATTTGTTGTAACTAAGGTTTTAAATCGCAGTTGCATTACAATCATTTATACTTTGTTGAAACACGGTCAAATTTGATGAAATAGGTTAGGATCACAATCGTTGATATTTTTTAGAAACACGGTCGAATTTAACCTATGAAACTCAATTGCGGCTCCGTAAAACCCTAATTATAATAAGATAAAAAGCTTACGCTTTGCTTACGATGCTTGTATGATATTTTATTTGATTGCCACCAAAGTGAGAGGATCAACGTTGGCTTGTTTTGTTTACCACTTCATGACTACATGTGAAGGTTAATGGGATTGATATGAGCATGGTTTTTCTACGGGTACAGGCATAACTTGGTTTTACCCATCTTTAGCTAGTTTCATTGGTCAAGTGAACAATATGTTGCATAGATGGTTATTATGTGCAATCTTGTATAATTAAAATGTTTGATTGATTACTGCAATATGTTTGTTGAATGATAATAATGGGGTTTGTAAATGTGAACTTAATCTGTACTATGTTTTTTGACACCTGAAATATATTCTATATTGCAGAATGGACTTCTCTATACAGGCGGTGAGGACCTAAATATCACAGCGAAGAGTGGAAAAGTGTCATATTGCATAGAAGAGGCCCATGTTGCCCGCATAAAAGGTATTGTTGTGCTCACTCAGTGATGATGCTACATGTGATGATGAACCGTACCTATACGCGTATGGGATGTTCAAATGGCTGACATGCCTTGCTGGATTGTGTCTGAAATGTAAGTTGAAAATTTTGAGTCCTTAAATATGTAACCTTAGCTAATATTGCTTGAACTGCTTTTCTGCCTGCATAGTTAGTTTTTAGAATTCCCAACCTGAGCAGTCTATGTTCATGACTTTGTTGTATATAACCTTAGTTTGGTACCTTGAATGCTATGTAGCACCGGCACTTCCAATTGATTGCATGTTCAGTGTTCGACACAACACTGACATATGTGATTGCATTCAATTAATCCAGTTTCTCAAATAGTCAAATCATTACCACTTACCAGTATCAGTGTTTTGTGCAAATTTTAAGGGTAAAACTAATTAAAGGAAATCTAAGCAGGGAGACACTCTTGAGAATGGTTCTAAAAAAGATAACTTGGCAAAAAAGCCAAAATGTTTATTTTACAAGAAACAAAGCTTTGGTTTGTGTTGGAGTTTATAGTTTCTATAACATTCTTCAAAAATTCTTCTGTGCATGCTGGTTGTTCACTGTGATGTTAATTTTATTTTAATGTTCCTTCCTGCAGCCAAACAACCCCAAGCTGGAAAGAATAATGCAAAAGTTGAAGATGAAAATCAAATGGTGATTGATCAATAGTTTTCTTGATGGCATGCTTGACAAAATCGTTTTGTTGTTCGACTAATGCAGCTTTAACCTTTCTAGTGTTCAATTTGCATCACATTGAATTGAGAAGACTATGGCCACGTTGATTCTATTTATGGTCATTAGTCATTAGTCAGTTTCATTGGTGAAGTTAACTACATGTTACATAGATGGTTATTATTTGCAATCTTGTATAATAACAATGTTAATTTCTTTTATGTAATATGTTAACGACTGTGTTTGATGGTGCAAACATATCTGAACTATGTTTACACCTAAAATTATTCACGACGAACCTGCTACCAACATATCACAGACATACCCGCTACCAACAGAACCTGCCACCACAGAAACAACACCACCAACATATCGATTATTACCATATGTACTATGTTTTCAGAACATATGGTAATAATCGAAGATAAGCTTAATAATGAGAAAACACTAAATATAACCTATTCCTAATTCTTCAATATTGATAATATTAATAAGGAATAAAACAATCACAAGTAGAGTAATGCATGTAAGAAAACATTTAGCCATTTTGAAAGTATTGATAAATATTATAAGTATAATGTGAAAAATATGAATGAAGGTAAAGTATTTATAGAATGAATTTCGTAAAGTGTCAGTTACCGTTACTGTTAGATTTTTATTGTTCATGACCGTTGATAAAAGAGTAAATTACTTTAAGTCTGTTCCACCATCTAAGCTTTTGATATATTTCTAATATATTTATTTTTCGTTACCGAAAAAATCAAAAAAAAATAATAATCTGCCTTTTATTTCATTGGGTTTCTTAATAGTGGTCGAAAATTATAAAAAAAAACCACAAATCAATATGAAATCAATTTCTGCCATACAAAAAAAAACTTGTAAAACACATGACATACAAATCACAATTACAAATTACAAAACACAATACAAACAAAATCATATTCAATCATTAACAAACGAAAACTGAACACTTGGCTCTAAAGGAAGAATGAAGTAAAATCATATTAACTTCGCAACCATTTACTTGGACCACAATCTGAACCCTTGTGGTCCAAGTAAGTGTTGAATGACCTGCAAGCAAGACAAGAAAATGATCTTAGCCATATATTATTTTTAATTTTCCTGTAAAAAAAACACTTGAGCATATTAGCAAACCCTTCTTTTGAGGATCATACACATGGCTACTGAGTGGACCCTTTTGAGCCATAAATAAGGAAAGGCTCATCATGATTACCCCCGTAGCCGACCAATTCTACCTTGACAAATTAAACTTATAAATGCTGTAAGGAATTTGCTGTAAAACTAAAGCATGTCATTTATTTTGAACAACAAAAGAAATTACCAGATTTGTATGATGAACCTTGCACAGAAATTTCATCTGACATAAACTCTTTAGTTGTAGCAGCTGTCATTCTTTAAATCTTAACTTCCTAGAAGAATTTAAATACTACCCAAAACAGTATGAGAATAATACTTAGCTTATACTTTTTGCTCATAACAGATCTGAATCAGAGAAACCGTTGGTTGAGTCAAAAACCTCTTCATATGTAAAAACCACAGGCTTATCCCAGTAAAATAAATCAGGCCTTAGAGCTGCAATAACAAATTTTATATATATTAAGACTTTATTCATAGATTTTAATTTCAATTCTTATCAAATAGTACCCCTGATGTATCAGCTTTAGGCCAATAACTAAACATTCAAAGAAACAAGCATATACAGTGACACTTAAAGGACTTGAACCAAAAATAGCCAAAATACCTGAGCTGAAACTCCACTCTATTTTGGAGGGACATGATTTTTCTTGTCCTGACTAATCATGCAAATCTGACTCGACAATAAGTTTTTCCCTCTACATATTTATCAGCGACAAAAACAAAATAAAATCAAGGATGAATGTACGAAATTGGTGATGCAAAGTTCTGCATCAATAAGTTTATATTAATATCAGCATTACAAGCAAGAAAGTGTTGCTTCTGAATAAAACAACGGATGAACAACCTTTGAGTCAATTATTTCCTTCAAATGGTTATTACGTTGTCAAATGTTTAACTTATATTTTCAAGACAAACTTTCCTTCTATTGACTCCTTAGTCAATGTCTTGGGAACTTGTTAGCAAGACGTAGATTAAAAAAATAGGTTAGAAGTGTAATCATAACTAAACTCACCCTGTTAGCTTCAACGGAAGCATCTTCAGCATCCAATATTTCTTGAATTTTCTGCTTCTTACTTTTCTGCATTTCTCTTAATCTTGCCTTCTCACATTTCCTTATTTCAGGACAATCATTACCACCTCCCTGAAGCCAACAAAAGCAAGTCATAACCACTTTGTTTACACACACATACACACTCTCTCACTTCAGCTTGCGCATTTTCAAAGTTTTCAAGCCAAGTAAAAATAAATCAACTTCAAATTCATCTCAAAGTCTTGATAGCAAAACATGCATAATTAAATCTGCACCAAAAAAGCACAAATCCTAGAGGATAAAAGAGCAATGCAACTAATAAGTTGAAAAAAACATAGCAAAAGAAGAGCTATACCTATTGATCATCGTTACCCTCTTCAGAAGAAGCATCTTCTTCAGACTCCGGTGTATTATCTCCGGCAACTTCATCGTCATCGGAACTAGCGGGATTCTTGGTTTAAGGAAATTGCCGTCGGTGCAATTCGAAACACCTCAGGCTCCAAAAGGTCGTGGTGGTTGAGAAAACCACCATAGCAACCGCCGCAGTGAACAGGAAATAAACAGAACTTCTTATGACTTTAGGAAAAAATACGTGTGAATTGCAAGACTCAATCTTCCTGCGAGTTTGCAGAACTGTATTAATAGGTTTATTTAAGCACTCTTGACATAAGCGAGGTTCTGTGCAGTAGACTCCGGTAGCAAAGCCATCACAATAACTGAAAAAAGGGTGGAGACAGTAAAAACAAAAGGAGGTTAATATGAAGGCCATTAAGCCCAAATTCTTGTCAAGCTTACATGCCACAAAAATTTAGCAGAAAGAGAACACATTAAGCATAAAACTAAAGGATATTGACAAGAGTACAAGACTCCTGCCCCTTGAACAGACCCAATAAAACATAGAACCTACTCAATGGCATTAATTTTATAATTAGGGGATGTAAAACTAAGTAGTCATTTTTCCAACTTACTAGAAAAAGCAAATATGAACTTGTAATAGCAAAACTTATAATAGCAGCCTAATCTTTGTGCTATGACCCAAAAATACAAAGGAGCATATTTTTGAACTTGTTTCAAACACTTCCATATCTTACACTTACAATTTCTGCATGACTCTCTTTCCTCAGTTGACCTGACTTGTGCCTGCAAAGTCAAACTTTGGTGTTAGGCTAATGAAGAAAGTTAAAAACTAACATATAATAATGGAATAAAGATTATAAGGAAGATGAATCAATAATCAATAACTACCATTTTCTCTTCCTTTTGGGGGTACTCTGAGATAAATCTTCACCAGCAATGTGAACTGATGACTGAGTGAAATCTTTAGTAGCCTGAACTTGAATCTTTAGTAGCCCAAATTCTGCTACACTATAGCGCTATAGCTGCTATTTGACAACATTGTTCAAGGAGTATCATACGCATAGAGGTGTCAGATTTGAATTTGACACCAACATTGTTCACTGGAGTGGATAGTAATTTTCCATAGTCTATGCCCAATTGTTGAGTGAATCCTTTGGCAATTAGACGTTCCTTGTCCATCTCAGTTGTGCCATCAAAATTAAATCTGGTTTAAAAACCTACCTGCACTCTATGGAACGCGTGTGACTGGCTTCTAGAACACGGATTTCAACTTTCCAATGACTCCATTGCGGAAACTTCAATGCTTGGTGATAAAACTGTGGCTCATAATGTCTATTGACAATCAGGACATAGATTTGTGCTGTAGATACTACTTTAGAATCCCTTAAGTTTTTTTTATTCATCTCTTGAAATTAGTTTTGACAAAACTAAAGAATCCCTTAATTAGGGAAAGAGCATCAGATTTGAGCAGACAAAAAAATAGGATAAGGATAGTGATAAGGACCCCAGATGTCAACATGGACAAGATCAAAGGATTGAGCAGAAAAGTGGTTATTGGAAACAAAAAATAGTCTTCGAAATTTGGTTAGAGGACATATGAGACACACAATTGCAAGAAGTAGAATGCAATTATTACTAAGAAGTTTCATGAGATACATGACCTAGTCTTGAATGGCAAATGACATGATCAAGTAGAGTCATAATTGCATTGCCAAATTGAAGCAGTTAACAAAAGAAGAATTATTGATTTGAATCAGTGGTATTAACTGGAGACTGTGCACAAAGAACATAGAGGCCTTGGTAAAGGTCGCCCTTGCCAATTGTCCTCAGGTGCTGTGTGTCGTGGATCATCAATGAAATTTTGTTAAAAACACAGGATGTGTCCTAGACCACCAAACACAAATCAGATTCACTTGAAAAGTTGGAATGTTCAAAGCATTTTGCAAAACCAAGAATAAGTCAGAAGGATGAATGTGGAGAGGTTTTTGTTCTTCCATTGTAGAAGAATCAAGAAGAAGGGGAGAAAAAAAAGCTGAAGTGTAGAAAACAAACATGCCATGTCAGTTCTATGAAACTAGATAGAAAGCGAGAGAAAATCTTTTCATTTGTTCTATTTGAGAATTACAAGAATTAAATTGAAGTATATCCATAATTCCGTATATATAGCTAACCTTGCTAACTGAAAATAATTAATTAACTTCTAAAAAGAGGTATTAATCTTAAGCTATTATAATTGTTTGTAACAATGATACATAAGGCATCAGAATATCATACATGCTACAGTGTCTGGTGAATTTGGCTTATCAATTATCAGCTCTTATAGTTGTGATTGATATGCAATTCACATCGCCAAAATAATAGACGGGTCAAAAAAGAATTCGAGATCATCATCCTCCATGCCAGCTTTCAACTCCAGTACTTTCAAAACTGAATATATGTCTTCTGATCTTGGATGAGATTGATCTGCAACACGAAACTCATGAAATTGTCCATCTAACACTACCCAGCTACAACCTGGTGTTTTCTTTAGTCCTCTATCTCTAAGAAAACTCCTCATTTTAGCAACTTTGTCCCATTTCCCTGCTGCAGCAAATATATTGGATAGCAACACATAGTTTGCAGGGTTTTTAGGTTCCATTTTTATGAGCTTCTCAGCAGCAAGTTCTGCGAAATCGGTTTCTAAATCATGCATCTTACATGCACTCAACAAGGGGCCATAAACCCTTGCATCTGAATTTAATCGATTAGTTTCTATTATTTTTCTTGCTTCATCGATTTTTCCAGCGCGTCCTAATAGATCAACCATACATGCATTGTGTTCCTTACTAGGTCGGAAACCGTAAATGTCCACCATCTCCTTGAAAATTTCCTTGCCTTTTTCCACAAGGCCTGAATTAACACAAGCTGTTAGCATCCCGAGAAATGTTACATGATCTGGTTTAACAATTGATAGTTTCATTTGGTTGTACAACTCAAAACATTGAAACCATTCCCCATGGTTAGAATATGCAGTGATCATAGAGTTCCATGCAATTATATCTTTAAGGCTGCTTTTCTCTTCATCGAAAAGCTTCCTTGCCATCTCTATACAACCACATTTCGCATAGCTACTAAGAAGCGATGTCTTAAGTGATTTGAGTGAATCGAGATTGGTTTTCAATGAGTAACCATGTAAGTATCTTACATAATGCAATGCCCCTATCTTTGCAAACGCAGGCAATATGTTGATGACTATTACAAAGTCACCTTTAGTACCACTCAACTTCATCTCTATGAACAGAGAAAGAGCCTCGAGACAATTGTCATGTATTGCATACCCTTTGATCATTGCACTCCACGAAACCACCGTCTTGTCCTTTATCAAACCGAAAATCTTCCGTGCCGAATTCAAGTCTCCACACGTGGAATACATGTCAACGAGAGAATTATGAACTGAAACCTGATAATCTGAACCGTTTCTTATCACTTGAGCATGCAATTGCTTCCCCCACTCGTTAGACTTTAACTTCGTGATCGAAGAAATAGCGGGGATTGCCGTGAACATATCAGGTCTAATCCCCGACCTAACCATACAATACACAAGTTCTAACGATTCCTTAGGGCAACCACTCCCAGAATACGCTGAAACCATTATATTCCAAACTACAACATCCTTCTCAGGCATATTCTCAAACATCAACCTTGCATCTTTTAGACTACCTAACTTAGCATACATTGACAACAATGCAGTATTCACAGTTAGTTCCTTACACAAATTACTCACAACGACCAAAGAATGAAGAACTTTCCCCGTCTTCAACGAGTTTGATTCAACACTAGCTCTTAACAAATTAATCAAAGTAACTGAATTAGGTTGTACATTCTCTTTTCTCATCCTACAAAACAATTCAAAACTTTCCACAATTTTCCCACTTTCATAAGCCTCATAAATCAAATTATTCCAAAAATTTAAATTTGTTACAGATTTTCTTTCAACCAATCCATTCCCATTCAAAAAACCATACAACTCAATCAAAGTGTTTCCCACCAAATCAAATGCATCCATACCCAATTTCACCACATGCCCATGAACCATCATCAACAACCCTTTTTCATGAAACACATAAAACAAAGATTTCAAAACAGATAAGCAACAATCTTCATCAGGGCACATAGATTTCTCAACCATTTCTTTATACAAAAAAAGGGTTTTTTCATATTCACCAAACTGAAACAAATTTCTAAGGAATGCATTGTAGATAACTGAATCAGGGTTTTCAGTAAAAGAGAAGATTCTGTGTGAAAAATGAAGGAGTCCAAAGTTGGAATAAGAATCAATGAGTTTGGAGGAAAGAGAAGAGTTTTGATGGAGGCCATGGAGGAAGAATCTAGCATGGATTTGTTGAAGGTGTTGTGGTTTTGTGCAGAGATTCAATATAGAAGAGGTTGTGTTGAAAAACCTTGTTGTTTGAAAAGGTTTAATGTTGGTGATTTTGAGAATGTTATTAAGGTAGACCATGTCTAGAACTTAACTAGAAGCATGTGATCGCGCGCTACTTACACACACATGAAACTGCACTTGGAAAAGAGAATTCAAATACTCTACTTGAAAAAAAAAAAAAAAATTACTTTCTTAAAAAAAAAGAAAAGAACAAGATTAATCACTGATTTTTTTTTCCTTCTTTTTAAGTTTTTTTTTTGGCATGTGAATTGAGAGTCGCCATCTAAAATTCACTCATAAGTATAAGATTTTAGGTTTGAACTCAATTGAAGATGTCTAACATAACTATGGTATTGTCAACATGACTAATCCATACTTCTTCCCATTAATTGATGCGGTCCCCACCCCAACTGGTCCAAACAAATCAATGTGAAGTAGTTCCAAATGTTTAGAGGTGGAGACAATGTTTTTAGGTTTAAAAACAGTTTTAACAATATTTTCTTTCTAGCATGCTCCACAGAGAGCATCTGAATGATACTGCAGCTCTGATAAAGATTGCAACAATATATTTTTATGGAGAAAAAATTGCCACAGTTTAAAAGTAAGAAATAATCAAATTAAACATAATAGGAGTTAGGGTGTTAGTTAATCCGGAGTGGTCCAAAACGAGGATGGTTCGATGAAGATGCTCGTACAACGAAGATTCAGGTGTGGCAAAGAGAAGGTTTCGGTATAGCAGAAGGTGCTCCCAGACGTAGTAGGAGGTATCTGTAAGACAAATTCGCATCCGACGCTTAAATTAGTGTGTGATTGAGGAGGAGAGAGTGTGTAAAATGTGTATGAAATGTGTTTATTCCTAGGTTTGTCGCGAAGTCACACTTATATAGTTGGAGAGGTTGTAACCGTCTCTTGTAAACCTGATGCAAAGTCTAGGAGTTTATTGGAGATTGATTCAATGCCATGAAACTGGTGAGGAGCGCTCTTGTTTCATGAGGCACACAAGAAGCCTTTTGTGTTGTCGTGAATGATGATTATCTTAGTTTAATGGGCCTACGTATGTTGGGATGGTGATATGGGCTACAACTTGTCTGCCAACTGGCTAGAATTGGTCAGGTCTTTCTTTGATTCTACTAACCAACTGAATTGGCGTGTTGCGACATTACATTGTCCTTGTGTGACTGGGGTTGACTATCCCTGAAACTAAAAATAGGATATGCAGTAATAATCTTTTCAGTAGGAATATTTTCTTGATTTTCCTCAACGTGAACGAGCCTCGCGTTCTGCTGTAAGAGTAAGTTGAAAATATTCATCAACATATAATCCAAGTTGGGATCCCCGAACAAAGCTAAAGAGTGTTGAAATAACTGCATTCGTGGATTCTGAGGCTGTGTGTTATGTGGAGAAAATGCTAGTGAAACTAGGGTTGGATAAATATGTGGCTTTGTCTGAGTGGGACGATGGCCTTGAAGTTGATTATTCCGCGTGATGAAAGTTGTCCCCAGATGTAGGAGGTGTCTGCAAAACAAGTCAGCACTTTGACGCTTAAGTCAATGTGTCATTAAAGATGAGAAATTGTGTAAAATGCGTGAAAAATGTGATTGTACCTAGGTGTGCCGCAAAGTCATACTTTTATAGTTGGAGATGTTTTAGCTTTTTCTTGTAAAGCCAACACAAAGTGCAGGAATTCATTTTAGATGATCCAACAGTTTGGATTAGTGATAAGTGTTTCAGTGCGGTGAGGCGCACATGAGACTTCATGTGTTTCCATGAATGAGGATCATTTTGGGTTCATAGGTATTCATATGTTGAGCAGAGGATATGGGCCATGACCTAGTCCGAAACATTAATACTAACTTCCATTGAGATTGAGATTTTAGTTTTATGTTCAATTATAATATATTATTCCCCTCAACTGAAGGTCGTTTTATATCATTAACCATTCCTAAAAATAAGTTTATTCTCCAAAATTTGGCCAATATGCAAAAGAAAAAATTTGGATACAAGATTTTCATCTTGGTTTCCAACTTTCATGTAGAAGTTTCATCTCAAGGTCCTCCCAAAACCAATTACACCAAAGATATTTCCTTTCCTCTTAGATTCTTACTCTTCATATTTGTTATCCTTTTTTGGCAAAGCTTCAAAAGTGAAATTATCATTTATGCGAAATGTGTTTGATTGTACTATATGACTCAGATCATAAACATTTAAGGCGTGACATGTGAAACACATAGTGCTCTCGTACAGGCTTGTGGTTAATAATATTCGCTGTTTTAATAAAAAAAAAAAAGTACTTTGGTTGGAACCACTTGATTTTACTTACAGTAATTCTGAGCAAGAATTCTGAATTCATATTTTTTGTAGAAATCTTGAAATCATTTTATTCTTTAATTTTTCTTTTCTTGCGTTGATAACGAAATCCTTTACCAATTTGACAAAACTCAATATTAAATGCAATAAAAAACAAATCGGTTAATTATAACAAAAAATTAAATATACCTGTCCCAATGTGTGGACAATAAAGACAAAAAAGCATCACAAGTGTGTCTCTCATGAATCATCACACAAACTTTAGTTGGCAAACTCTGGACCTCTCAATTTCCCTCCACCCAGATCTCTCTCAATCACATATAATTTAGTTTTTTCTTAGAAAAGAAAATCAAAAACCAAAATCTCATAAAAAAATTAACAGAAATGTTTGGTCTATTTTTCTGATTACTCTTCTCCACATCTCACTGACCCCATCAAACTACCCCTCATTGGATTCCAATTCCAAATTTTGAATCTTGAATCACAAATACACAATCCCATTCTTAACCCTTCACCAAATAATCATATGAAGCGCTTCTCCTCTCTTAAACAACATCAATGATAACAATATAATAATAAAAAATGCTAATGAGTGTCTCCGGTACATTTTTAAAAGACTAAGCAATAAGTTATCATAAAATTTTATATAATCAATACATTAAAATTGTAATATTTGACATTCTTAAAAAATATTTTTGTAATATAAAATCTTTAAAGAATGATCCATGACATTCGTTTGTAAGTCCAAACAATAACATTTACTTCATATATCCTATAATGTAACTATTAATTAATCATAATTGATAATTTATTTAAAATATTTTATTTAGATGCAAAAAATATCGATAGTTATTGTGATCTCACATACATAATCAAAAGAGTTGAGATTCAAACTTCAACCACGATATCCAAACAAACAATTTCAACATTCTTAATGATCGAGGAAAAAATCATGATTTTTTATTTAAAATATTTACCTTGAATAAAATCAAGTATAAGATTGATCGTAATATTTTTGACACAGTAAAACATCATCAAAATTATTTTTTCTTGATAAAAAAAATCTGAAAATACTTTTTTTTTTCCTATTATAAATAAAAAACCATATTTTAAATTGATTGAATAATTGATGTATCTAAAGTATAAGATAATCTGATACTCTTCGTAGTGATAGATTAGATAAAACAGAGAAGTCAAGTGCTAGTGACCCATTTTCACTACCACTTTCTTCCGATTTTGTGCAAGCAAGCAATTTACAAAAAGAGAGTAAACTATATCTTTGTCTTGCTCATACAAAAAAGTAAAAGAGAGAGAAAGATTCACCATGCCTTCAGGTGCTAAGAAGCGAAAAGCTGCTAAGAAAAAGAAAGAAATCGAATCCACCACCTTCTCCAACAACCCTCAACAACAACAAGGTTCTCTCTCATGCATCTTTTTGTCTTTTTCTGCTGATTTATTTTTTATTGTAGATTCCAAGCTAGATGCTCAATTTTATTTTTCTTCATTTTGTTTTTTTAATTAAATTGTGATGTTTTGTGAATACGCAATTAATTTGCATGTTTTTCACTATCTATAAGTGATTTAATCTTGATTGATTTATGTTTGGAGTAGTTAATTAGGTTGTGATTGATTATATTAATAAGGCTGTTTAATTGATAATAATTTTTAGGGGAGAATGAATTGAAGTCAATTGATGAGAAAGGAAGTGATGGTGATTCGCCTGCGTATCGGAACCACGGTGATGATCAAAATAATCAATTCAATGAAGGTAGTGAAGAGGTGGAGGAGATTGAAGTGAAACCATCGGCTGCTGTTGTTGCAAAGTCCTCGGAAGAAAAGGTTGGCGAAGCCGAGGGAGGAAAGGAAGGTGTTGTTGAGATAGAATGGGATATGAAATCTGAGGAGAGTTTGGAGAAAATTGATTCTCCAAAGGAATTGAATTATGGGAGTCGGAAGAATAATGGCGGTTCAAATGATGTGATTGAAACCGGTACTGTGAAGAACTTAAAGGACGAGTCCTATAAGAATAATTCAGTTGCAGAATCTTCTGCTGATTCAGTTAAGGAGAGTGTTAATTCAGTTGCAGAAGTTTCTGATGATTTGGTTAAGGCTGTGACCTCTGTCTCTGAGATGCAAAGCGGAGGTACTGTGAATGATATACTAGAGAAATCGACGGAAACTGATCTTGCTGTGAAGAGAAGTGAGGACAAAGTACATGTCTTACCTGATGAGGTTGTTAGAATATCAAGTGTGAAGGAACCCGAGACCAGGGAATTTGACGGGAAAGTATCTTCATCAGTGTCTCAAAGTCCTATTCCTGAATCTACTAAGGGTGTAGAAAATGTTAAAGAATCCAATGCTGCAGAAAGTTCTGAAAATCAGGTTTTGCATCTCTCTATCAGACACACACACTGACACGCTATATATATCTTAAATTTGTTAATATACTCCTGAAGTTGTTAGTGAGTGTGATTTTCATTAGATAGTTTTAGTGTCTGAACTTTTGTGCTGATAACTAATTTTATAAGCTTTTCTTTTCTGAATTATTGACATGCAGCCCCCGGTAGCTCCGCTTATGGTGCATAAGACGTCCTGGTTGAGTTGCTGTGGCCTGTTTGATGTTCTATCCGGCTCTAGCAGATAAATTCAGGTTAGGGATTATATATTTTAACCTGGAAAATTTTATTTGTGATGTGTATATTTTGAACCCCCTTCACCAACTTCAAACTGTTACTTGCAATTTTGCGACACAGACGCACACACACCTCATGCCTGTTTGTCATTGTTTTAGGCAGTTGCCCTTTTTCATGGTAGCTAACTAGTCTTCATAAAAGTTTGATGCCGTTGTAATCATCACTAGTTTACTGCTCAGTTCATTATGATATTCTTTGTAGAATCTCATATGTTGTTTTCATCTGTATGACGAGTATTTTGGTTTTTTTGGTCCATTAATTACAAAATTTGGAGATATTCAAATAACATATTTGTGCCAACTAAAAGTCAATCAATATTAGAAAATAATATACGAGCTTAATGAGTCCAGATAGAATGCATCATTGAGCTGGCAATGATTCATTTAAAGTTAATTAAGTCTATGCCTATTATTCTGAAGTCAAAATTTTTGGGGATTACTAAAAGAATGCAACACTCGGAAGGTGTAAGTCTTCTAGAATTTTTAGGGAGTGTGCTTTTTATTGTTCAGCCAGAATCATGATCATGATTTCAACTAAGTTGAGCAATCATTGTTGGACTCTAAAAGATTCAATTGGTGCATAGTTTGTGTAGTCTATATGCGAAAATGAAATATTTCCTCCATTTTCTGTCACAGTTACAATGATTGTTGGTTTTCTGATTTAAACTTCGATTGTCAGATATTTCAGATCTTGTATTCGTTTCAGTTATTGATGTACAAATATAACATTTCTGTTTAAAGCATTTTCTATTTCTTTTGTATTCTCTTTGATTCTTTGGATCTTTTTGTTCAAAGTTCACCTTTGTAGAGCAAAAGTGCGAACTGAAACATAATATTTTGTATGTCTAATACTGAAGACAACTTCTTGACATAGCAGAATTGTATTGTATAGTATAGAGTATACTAACTACACTGGATTTGAATATAAGCGAAAAGTACATATATTTTGTCCAAATTTTGACCAGATACATGTATTTTTTTTGCAAGTCCAGGGGGTAGTATCAAACTATCAACAATTCAACATACATTTTGAAACTGCAAACTGAGTTTTTGTTGACACCTTGGTAATTTGTTTCTCTTGCAGAAATACATGCACGAGGATCTCAATTGATGTGTCAAACCTGTGAAGACTTAGGATTTGGTTCAGACATTTTTGTGATATTTTGATGAATATGTGTTGTTTTTTATTTTCCAAACAAATAATGGGCAACAGGCCCAACTATATGAGGTTTATATACAGTGAGGATTGCTGTAGTAATTGTGTTAGAAACAGTGTCAGCTCAATATCTTTGTTTTTAGAACTTCTCAAAACTACACTTCTTGCAATTGTTGTTCTTTTCTTTCTTATCTTCCCCCTTTTTCGTCGATGTAGAGTAGTGGGCCAATGATCTGACCTTATTCTTCTACAACTACCACCACCACCGAAGTCTTTTTCTATTAGGTGATGTGGATTAGATTATCGAATTTCAAAATATATACTGTGTACATTATTGTTCAAATATTTAATCATAACTCACCATATAGATATGAGTAATGATATTATTGTATCTAGTCATGATCATAACTCACAAGTTACAACCAATGATTTAAGACCAAGATTAGGTGCAGTCAAGGTCATATACAGTCATGCCTTTTCATCACCATATTTGATGTAACTTATAGTCAAATTTGGCCCTTCAATTATTTTGCATTAAAAAAATTGAAATGAAGTGAGCTAGAAAATAGCAAGTGCATATGCACCTAAACCATATTCTAATTATCTACCATATACGGAGCCAGTTACTTCAATTTTTTTTTTTTTTTTTTATAGGATACCTTTCATAAACTGTTTGAAGGTATACTTTTGAATGATACAGAAAAAATAGTTTTTTCTTTTTTGGATATGTACATCTGAATTAATGTTATGCTGAAGAAAGTTTCGTATCAAGGGAATTACCAAATTTAAGATTCATTTTCACGCAAAAATACTCTTCTTTTCTTTTGTTTTACATTCTACGGAAAATGTCACTGCATTTTTACCAGATTAAAGGTCACAGAACCCTTAAAAAAACTCTTAACTCTTGACTCAAATTAATTTTTCATACGATCTTGTGAAAAAAGATTACTTTTATTCTATTTTTCATGTTTTTTAAAGACACATCAATGCAGATTTATGAACATTGATAGAAAACAACAGAAGTTTCTTCAAAAAAAAAAAAAAACAGAAGTGAAAATAATACAGATGATATTAATGTTGAATATCTTTTGTACACACATTATTCTTAACCAATACAAATCCAATCATGTAATATACCACACCAAAAAATAAATAAAATAATTCAAGGAGATAAGAAAAGGAGTAGAACAAAGAAGTAAAGAAAAAGAAAAATCACACCAACACATTCAATCATTGATTATATTCATCTCCTTATCGCAGCAGCACCATGAATAGCAGCTATGTAGAAAAGCTGTGTAGCTGTAAGGATAATCAGAAAAGCCTCCATAGTTTTCTGCAAAATTGAACAATTCAAAACTCTTTGTTAAGGGAACTTTCATATGAACATCAGAAAAATGACAATAGAATATTTTTTCCTGTCTTACCAGACGAGAATTTCTGATGTTAAGCTGAATCTCTTTGCATCCAAAGCTGCACAAATCATATTCCACTTAACTTGTTACAGAAGTGATATTACGAAATACGATTTAGTTAGAACAAAAAAAAAGATTGTATACTATGGTATCCAAGGTTTGGAAGAAAGGTTTGCGATCGTAATCTGTGTCACGGTTGTGAACACCATTGAGGCAACATCAGAGACGCATTTGATCGTGATTATATGCAATATAAGGGTTGGAATACGATTGTGACCGCAACCTCAATTTGTAACCTTGATGATATCATCATTAATATAAAGATGAAAAGAAGAAGAGATTACCCCATGGCAAGAACAGTAAGAGCCCATGCAATAGAAGCAACTGAAGCTGCAGATGGCAAGCTCTCTGAAGTCCATGAACGGATATGGTTGAGTCCTGAAATCAATGATCCAATTCCAACAACTCCAGCAATCAAAGCAAATGTCACAAAGAATCCAGTTGCAGCATTTCCCATAGGGAAATATATGGGTGAAAAATGAGCAGGAAGATCAAATCCTGGACCTGCAAACATAACCAAGCTAAATGAGTAAATTTACAAGATGTTGCTTCGTTCTAAGTGTGTATGGTTCTGCTGCGATAAAAATTGATTATAAAATAATTGATTCTAGCTAAAAATGAGTGAAAAAATCATGTTTGGATTCAAAAGTTGCAAATTTTAGCTTCAACTAAGAATCAAGTCTAAAGACAAAATCAATTCTAGTTGACATCACTCAAATATGAAAATCAATTTTATGTGTTCGAACTCACTTTTAGTTCTTGCTACCATGAAATAAAACGAAAAGATCGAAGAAAGTCTCACCTATTTCAAAACCATGATCAATTGCTCTATTCATGGCCCATCCACCAATGCTTATAACAATCACATACATGCAAAAATTCAGCGCCAAAAGAAGAGTAGCAATTGGCTTCATTTGCTCATTTGCCATTTCTAAGTTTTCTGGTTTTTGATCTAACAAAAAAAGCTAAGGGAAGGGAATTTCAGAAGGACAAAAAGTTGTGAAGAAAAAACCTTAAACACAGGACTAGGATACAAATGTTGTGTGTAAATTAGGGCTCTTGTGACTTGTATATATATAAGTATATACTTGAAGTGATGGAAAAAAGGTTTAGTTCTTTACTTGTTAAGGCTGCTAGTTCAAAAGGGCTATGCAGGGTTGTAAAGATGATATATTTCATGCTTCAAATTCAAGGCAAGATGAAATATGCTAGATCCTTATTCTTACTTGTCTTACATTTCTTAGTGTTTATTATTAATTATAGTTTTAGTACCTTATTGATTTGTGTAGTTGTTTGTTCTTACAGACAAGTGATATTCTTTGCCTCTTAATGACTCTTCTCACTCACCATACTATTCCCTTATCCTTCTAAAGGGAAATGGATTCTTCTAAAGCTTTTAAAAATTGTTCTTTAGTACAATTTTATTGGCAGGAATAATAAAATATACCTATGAAAAGCTTTCTATACTATTTTCTGGCCTATGCAATCATTTAGTATGACTCCACCAAAAAACAATAGAATCCTAAGCTTATAGTAATATAAAAGCACTAATTTTCTTAATTTTGTTACTGGATATATGGCTTAAGACTTTGTCCTTTTATCAATCTGAAGATGGAGGCAGTTCCAAAGTTAAGAATTACATGATGTGGTCCTTTTTTTTGACATTAAAACACTGCATTCTTTCTGCAAGGAGGAGTACATTTATAAAAAGGAAATGTTAACTAGGACACTGGTTAAGGAAACCAAATATAGTATAAGTACCTTGGAATTTGTGTAATCAAAGTTTAAAAAGTGTAAAAAATGATATTTTTAATGTAAATATTTCCTTTTTTGTTTTCCTTAACTAGTGCCCCGGGGCACTAGTTAACAAGACCCTTATAAAAAAGTTGTTGCGAATAGATTGTAACTTCAATTTTTAATATTATATTGTTAATGTTAATTACTTAGGGAGTGTTTGGGAGGAGGTTTTTGAAGGGTTTTGGAAGGGAGGAGTTTGAATGGATAAGTCTATATTTTAATATATATTTTATATTTTAAAAATTAAAGAACAATCATATTTTAAAAAAGTAGAAGAACATCTTGATTAATAATCATATAATAGTTCAACCACACTTAATTGATTTTAGAAAAATATTTTATAGTGTTCGTAATTTAAAATTAAAAAGTAAATTATGCCCTTCCTCCTCTCCTAAACCATCCATTCAAACATAACCTTAATTTTCAAGTACTTTTTCCTAAATGTATCATTTAATTATTAGTATCTAAATCACTCCCAAACTAATATAGCTTTATATTGATGAAATTGTCATTTTTTTAATGTGTAAAATCAATAAATATGTAAGTCATCGTCGAACGTTGAGTTTGGTCTAGTAGTAAAAAAAAGACATTAGATCCAGAGGTTTCAGCCTAACTTGTACCCTTGGCTAGAAGCAATGTGTGCGCTCGTCGCTTGCTTTCAGACCAACACTAAGGGGCCTTGGCCCCAGAGTCACATGTCATTGGTGGACCTCATAAGACGATTGAACCTTGCAGGACGTTTCGAAACTCAAGAAGTAAATGTAAATTTCTTTTTAAGTGTTCTTTGAGTTTGAAGATCCCTACATTGGTTTGAGACAACACCCCTCTCATCCTAATTTTTTTTTTCATCAAAAATAAATGAGATGATATGAACTCCCTCTATTATTCTTACATATATATAAGTCTCTCGTAAACGCTTTTTTAAGATATATCAATTGGCAATCTTCATTAGTAGATGTTTGATATTACAATGAGTTTGTGACAATCACATTAAGTCATTACAAAATTATTATAACCCACTGTGATTCTGACAAACTCATTGTAATACTAATTACACTTAGAGTGTTTGGACCCACGTTGTTATTCTCTATTTGTACATTCAACAGCTTTGAACGTGATTTTCTATTGTTTTATGATGTTTGGATTTAAGGCATATAAGTTGATATTGACCATATTCAGAAGTTTGCATTGCACCTGGATTTTATAGCTTTTGCGTTGAGTCAAAACCAATTCACAATTATCTTGTCAGAGGGTTAGAGATTATCTATATATGTGTACTTCATTCAAAGTATATACAATGTTAAAACCTATTTTGGTCACCTAAACTTAACCAATATGTTATACAAAAATCACAATAATTTTTATTTACATGAAATGTAAATAAAACAATAACAGAGAAAATAAAAATTGATAATAGCTATTTAGAAAAGTTGGACACTAAGCATTTCAAAAAGTCAATTTTATTCGTAATTGATTGTATACTAAATAAACTAATAATGTCTATTTCATTGTAAACAAATAAGTTAATTGCATGAAACTCATTATCTGTTTAATGTTAGAACCTATGTTGGGGGTTTGCTGCAATAACTTGACCAAGATGATGATGAAGTGTGCACATAAATTCCAAGGCATATGTGAGACACATTAACCTTTAGGTTCGATTGGCCCCGACCAGTTATACCAACCAGATGCAAAAGGGTTATACCGACGAATCCCCTTCAGAATACGATGGAATCCTTGACGTGACTTGCCCATTCACACCAAGCGTATCGACAATGGTAGTTTACATAATAAAGTTCTGTCAAATTCTCTCGTGCACTAGAGAAAATAAAGAATGATTTAGTATAATTTTCGGCAAATTTAGACTCACAACAATGTGATTTTTTTGTCTATGTTTCTCTATTTCTTTATGACTTCTTTTCTGCCTCTAAAGTGTCTCTATTTATAGAGAAACTTATCTCATTTGGTGAAGAGAAACAACCTTTTAGAAGAGTTTGTTCATGAATGGTTACATTTGCTTCAATTCTCAAGCATTAGACCTTTTCTCTAGAAGGTATCTATTTAACCATTGCAACTTTTCAAATATATTCTATAAATTTCTCTCACAATCCCCCACCATTTTCAAAATATATCTAAATTCATTATTCTGGAAATATCATGATTTCAGATAAAGGTATCTCACGATTTGAACCTTTACTTAGTGAGTTAAGTTTTCACTCATCCCCAAATAGAAATGACACATTTGTTAAGGCCCTGTGTCCGTGTATCCTTTTCATGAGAATTTAAGAGTCAACCCTTTGAACTCAATGAAGCGGCCCCACTTCATTCTCATATAGGTAGACTATATTAGAAATGTCATGCATTTTAGCAAATATATGCTATATGTCCATTAAGAGGAAAAACCTCATCCTACCCATTTTCTTCTTATGGTCTAAGTACTTTTACCCCTTGGGATGTATCTATCGTCAACTACTTCAATCACTCTAATAGTGTACTTTCACCATTGAACCCAATACTTGATGCTACTCAAGTGTGGGGTTGAGTTTCCACCATTGGTGATCAATTAGATTTGGGCTTGTACCACATCCCTAATGATGTCTTCAATGTCATCAACATCATATCCGAAGACATCATATCCTGTCAATCATTTCGTCAAATAATTGCAAGATTTTCTTTTAACTTTTATAAACATTGAATATTCAATCATTTATATAGATTTTGAGCTCTCATAGCTATGCCTATGGATCAATTTATATACTCTTGATAGTATTTACAACCTATCATCAAACCATGACACTTTTGTCAATTAAGTATATTGTAATAATACACAAACTTTTATGTCTACATCTTTGTTGTTAAAGTATTTAATTAACATGCATTTTAATTTGAACTTCGATTTTTCCTTTATATCTTTCACCACTGACATAAATAAATAATCATGAGCCTTCATTTCTCCACCAAAATTGCAGCCATTGAATAAATACAAAAAAAATCATAAATCAAACCTAAAGATTGTTAGAACCTGTGTTGGGGGTTTGCTGCAATAACTTGACCAACAAGATGATGAAGTGTGCACATAAATTCCAAAGCGTGTGTGGGACACACTAACCTTAGGTTCGATTCACCCCCACAGTTATGCTAACCAGATGCAAAAGGGTTATACCGGCGATTCCCCTTTAGGATACGATGGAATCCTTAAAGTGACTTGCACATTCACATCAAGCATATCGACAATGGTAGTTTACAGAATAAAGTTCTGTAAAATTTTCTCGTGCACTAGAGAAAAGAAAGAATGATTTAGTATAATTTTCGGGGAAATTTGGACTCACAACAATGTGATTTTCTGTCTATATTTCTAATTTCTTCATGACTTCTTTTCTGCCTCTAAAGTGTCTCTATTTATAGAGAAACTTATGTCATTTGGTGAAGAGAAACAACCCTTTAGAAGAGTTTGTTCATGAATGGTTACATTGTTTCAATTGTCAAACATTACACCTTTTCTATAGAAGGTATCTATTTAACCATTGCAACTTTTCAAATATATTTTGGAAATTTCTCTCACATTTAATTTGTTTATGACTATTGTTTTAACCAGGGCCGTTCCTATGAAATAGGAGGCTCGATTCTATTTTTAAAATAGGTCCTAGTAAAATAAAAACGCAATTTTTTGTGTGTAGCTAAGCTTCATTAAAAAATCAGAATCAGAAGAACTTTTAAACATGAAACAAAACAAAATAAAATTAAGTGAAAGAGAGATGAAATTTACCTAACGGTGTCGTTTGGAATGTCACCCCTACGTCGTAGGAAAGGGGAAAACAAATGGTTTATGCGAAAAAGAAATAATTGTTGTGATTTCTTTAAAGAAATAACTTTTCAAATTGACTAATTAAGTGATTATACAAATTGATGGTGGTTTGATGGCATCAAATTTATGTCCAATAAGTAGAATTAGAGTAGAAAAAACTCATACGTGTACTGAAGAAAAAAAAAAGTAACATGTAATTTTTTAATGGGTTAATAGGTCTTTACCCCCTGTAATATAGGTCGTTTCCGGATTTCCCCCTGTAATTTTTTTTTATTTACCCATTGTAAAAAAATTGTTTTGATTTACCCCTAATAGGCCAAACAAAAACGAAAATTTCTTGAAAAAAATATAAAATTGGTTTTTGTTTGGCCTATTAGGGGGGTAAATCAAAACAATTTTTTTTTACAGGGGGTAAATAAAAAAAAATTTACAGGGGAAAAACAGGGAATGACCTATATTACAGGAGGTAAAGACATATTAACCCTTTTTTAATTTAAGTGGGGGTGGGCATTATAATTTTTTTTGAGGCCCATAGTTTTTAGAGGTCCGGTCCGGTAGAGCTTCTTGCACTCCCCAAGATCCGTCCTTAAGGTCCGTCCTTGGTTTTAACAATTTTTATTCTTAAAAAAGTTTTCTCTAAATTTGTTGTTGATACCAAAAGTGTTAAATTAATACAAATAAATTTATTACGTAGTGATTTTTTCATTTCCTTATTTATGCTAATTTAACAAGTAAATTTATTTGGAATAGTTAAATATTTTTTATTTGGGTTAGCTAAATATAAAAACATATCAATTCATTCTAGTATTTTTTTTTTTTAAGGTAGCCTTGGCTACCGCATGGTCTTGAAGGGCTACGCCCCTGCTTGAGATCTACCATCGACAGTCGGCACCGTACATCATCATATGGCCCTGCAAACAACCCATATTTATTTGTGCATGCAGCTAGAGGTTGGGATAAATATTAAAAGAATCTGACCTAATTAAAATAATATGTCCTACTTACGTCAACTTTTGTGCTCATATATCATTATTCTTTTAAAATTTAACCTCGTTTACAAAAATGGAGAGCCCGAAATTTTTGTTTTGAAAATTAATATTGGCACGAAATCTGTATACACCCATGAGTAATCAACAAATAAGTATGGGATGCCGGTACGGGTTATAACTTGAATTTAGGAGTACCCATTCTTTGGAGATTAAGCTTTACAAAACATGTGCTGAGACCACATGTTGTTCTGGCTGCATATGAATGCATGTTTGGACCAACAATATTCGATGTCTGCATGTGTATGTGAGTCTTTGACTTAAACTTTGGGATCATTAATTACGTCATATACAGAATATTCAGCCTCTTTTCAGGCAATTGTTGAGACTTGAGAAAATCTCGATAAGAGATTTGAAATAAAAAGGCTTTGTGACCAAAATAAATTGTGCCATGCCTAATACTCATGCTGATGGCATATTGTATCGTTTTGAAAAATTTGATAAATGCATGCTAATTAAATTCGACGTTTACTTTTCATGCATGGTCTATATAATTTTTTATCAACTCTTATAGTTGAACACTCCTAAACCACTTTATTTTTTCCTTATCTCTCTTCTTACCGCATAATCAATACATCATATATATCATATCACTCTCTTTGTTTCTATCTCTCTCAAGGTGTGCCCATCTTCTATTGATGAATTGAAAATGTATTACAACATTAGAAACACAAGATAAGCTTAAAAGACTATGGTAGAAGATCTGAAGAAAGGTCAACCACAAGTTAACATCTTGGATCAGAAGAAAAGGACGCCACTTAGAAGCTGAAAATTAACCTCATCACACTTTGTAAAGATCATCAGACTCAGAAGACCCCATAAGACTTGGAAGGTCACTATCAGGTTTGGAAGACCCCTAGAATCAGAAGATCTTGAGGGGACACAGACTCCATGCCAGATTTGTCGCCTTCTATAGTTGTCTCTATCAAGGATCTTAATACAATTTTGTCTTCTTCTGACCACGTGTAGGAACAGACAAATAACTTCAAGCACAAAGAGAATGAACGGTTAATTCTAATTTCAACAAATGAATTTCAAATGAGTATTCAACGGATTATCCATATTAGGCAATGACCCAACATCCTTTATTTGAAGCTTTTCAACGACTCTTAATGCGCTGACACTCTTCTCCAATGTATCTCGAATCCCTGCCTATAAAAGGCGCTGAAGATCTGAAAAAGATCAACAAGACTCTGCTATTTTACTGTGCAATTACTCTGTCAAAATCAAATAGCGCAAAAATACTTAGAAATTTCTTATCAAAGTTTGTATCTTAGAAATGCTAAAGTCTTAAGAGTTTGTTCAACATTGTTCAGTTTACACCTCTGATTATATATTAAGTGTAAGAACAAATTTGTTTACTTGTAAACAAATAGAAGTCTCTTGCTTGTGAAGCTTGAGCACTAGAACTCTCTTTCAATTGTGATTGATCATTGGAAGTCTCTTGCATGTGTTCTTGATCATTAGAAGTCTCTTGGAAGTGTCATTGAGCAGTTAAGAAGTCTCTTGTAGATGTGCTTGAGCAGTGGAAGTCTCTTTCAGTAGTGATTGAGCATTAGAAGTCTCTTGGTGTGACCTTGAACATTTGGAAGTCTCTTGCAAGTGTGCTTAAGTATTTGGAAGTCTCTTGGAAGAGTCCTTGAGCAATTGTAATCTAGTAAGATTATAGTGAAATCTCTTAGAAGTGCAAGGGGACTGGATTACTCCCGTGTTGTGGAAGGAACCAATATAAATTGGTTTTGTATGCTCTCTATCTATCTATCTATCTCTCTCTCTCTCTCTCTCTCTCTCTCTCTCTCTCTCTCTCTCTCTTATCTCTGTGTTATGTTTTATCTAATGCACTCAGACTTTGAGTTGGACTCTGAACCCATCAGATTCTGACCAATGTTAACACTTAGAAAAAGAATCAGAAAAAGCCAACACAATTCAACCCCCTTCTTGTGTTTTTCTCTCACCTTCACTCACCAATATGGAACAACTGTCATCTTTAGCAACCATAAAGTCAAGACATTCACGACCAAACAAACCCTCTCAAACATTGGGAATGTCAACTTCCATGAGTCCTTCTAGCATTTTTGAAGTACAATCGATAAAAAGACATGAGATTATAGTAGTAACGACAACATCTTTCATTAGACATCATATTGAAATGGATATACATGGCATCATGTATCATGTCTCCAAACAACTATTTACCGGTGTTTTTGGTAAATAAGACTCCAATTTTAAATTTATTACTTGTAGGATCAAAATAGAAATTCTAGGACACGTTGTGCAATTTTTTTCCAAAAAATGTTCATCATGTTCTTAAGGTGAAACATGAAGAAGATGAAGATCAATGTTTAATTCTATATAATTAAACAGGTTTGTAGAACTTTTGAAAGGAAACTTAAACTTCAAAGATGAAAGTAAAAAGATTTAAAAGAAATAAATTTGTATTGCATTAATAAAAATGGTTCATCAAATCAATGTACATAGATTCTTGTTACTCTTTTCTCTTTGTGACTTGGATAATTCGAGTGTAAGAATTCTGATATTGATTTGTGACCCCTATTTTCTATGAAAAACTTCTATATATACATGAGTAAAATAACTGAAAAAACCAACGGTCATAAACCTCACATATTCGACATACTTGACTTGCTTCCACGTGTCCTGGACCCTTGATCTTGCCTTTTCAAAGGAAATTTTAACTCCATTTAGTCAAACTCAAGTACTCTGAACATGTTAACATCCATCATACGCAGTTCCTTCTAGTTTAAACTGAAATAATCTTCTCTTCGATTAAATAAATTGCATGTCGAAAACAAGCATTAAAACACATGCTGACAAATTACCCCTAAAAAATGTCACTTTCGAATGAATTTTAAATGAAAGAGAAGATTGACATTTTTGAAAACGTTTTATGTTTCCAAGAAAAATTACGTCATTATTATCATGACATCACTTCAAAACTGTCTCTTTGGTCTCAAAAGCCATCATTGCGTCATTTTAGGGAGTTAATGGGCCACCTTATATCAAGTTAGTGGGCCACTTTATCAACCTAAGAACCTCAACTGTCAATCAATGACCTCAACTTTCAACTACTTTCCCTAGGTTTCGACCATGCAACAACTTTTTATTGGTTGAGAACTCAAAAGTTTTCTACCTTTCTCTTTCTTCACAAAGTATAAATACTTTCTTCTTCGCCCTTCTTCACTTTTCGCAGTTCTTTCTCTCTCATCCCTCTCAAGAACTCTCATAGAAAAGAAAAACACCATTTTCTACGTATTTGGAAAAACTTCACCTCCGAGAAAAAGTTTAAACAATATTTCAATCCTTTCCAAATTTCTTCAAAAAACAAAATGGCTTCATCATCATCCAGGATTCATGTTGTTCCTATGGTGGCCAATCTAAGCGCACCTGTGCAGAAAAATAACTGAAGCTTCGCTCCTAACCCTTCGTAGTTGAACTTGGAGTTGTAAAAATCGTATAGTGCCACTACGATTTGAAAAGATTTCTTTCCTTGACTCATCCCTTGTAGCATGGAAAAGAATAATCGTCAGAGCAAGGAGAGAAATAAAGAACCCTTTGAGATGTTGCTACTCTTAGTGTTACGCAACAATGCAACATACAATTGGAGTTCTTGAACCACTCCAACCAAACTTGTGCATACGAGGAATTTGCAGATCCAATATAGCAAAAAAAAATGTTGTGTTCGACATCATAAACTTCTTTGAGAGTAGTCGAGTTTGTTACAATGAAGGAAGAATAAACATAATCTTTTTTTTATGAACACAATGCCTAAATCGTCAAATTCAAAGGTATGAGCTGAAGGAGCTCCAAATCCAGTAATTGGAAGATTAAGGATGACATCCACATCAAGAAGATTGGTAGTCATCATCCCCTGTGGGAATGGAAAGGCGTTCACCCCAGTCGACTAATACTAAAGAAAGCCGAAGAATAGATCCAGTTCGAAATGAACTATATTGGGGAATCAAGAGATAGACTTTTAAAAATTCTTTTAAAATCAATCTCAAGAGCGGAAGATCCCCTTTGTCGATATTGCTTAGAACAACAAGAATCATTGTGAGTTTATGTGTTTGTCTCTTGAAGCGTCAAGGAGAATTGAAGCAATGGATCATGAGTGATGCTTGAACGACAACGCCTATACTCAGCCATCACGAACAAAGTCTTTCCACTCATGGTGCTAGCTGGGTCAAGTTTGATTCAAATGATTGATTTGAAATGACGTGAAATTAATATATATATATATATATATATATTCGGAAGCAGATAAAAATAATATATAAAGAGACTAAATGAGAAGTAGGAAAGCAGACAGACTGCTGTTCATTTGTTAAAACTAGTTAAAGTACAAAACAGAAAACTTATGCAGAAATAAAGAGGAGGCTTAGCCTTCCATAAAAACAAGTATTTAGAAAACTAAAACATAAATAAATTAAAGCATATAATAAGAAAAAAGAAGAACAGAACGCGGCAGAGCCGAACTGAACTGCTCAAAGAAAGATTGAAGAAAGATTGTAATTGATTGATGAAAGAT